>Ga0207695_10000815_pt1 | contig 57965 bp, 58 predicted proteins | sample KBSC54metaG_FD_184354 | JGI IMG/M metagenome (GOLD analysis project Ga0207695, IMG submission 184354) | Corn rhizosphere microbial communities from Kellogg Biological Station, Michigan, USA - KBS C5-4 metaG (SPAdes) (version 2) | ecosystem: Host-associated > Plants > Roots > Rhizosphere > Soil...
GCATCAGCTTCCCGGCAGGCTCGGGCCTGGTCGCATTCGCGGCCGCCACCGGCACGATGCCGCTGGACATGCCGGAATCGGTGCTGGTCCGCTTCAAGGGCAAGATGCAGCCGGGCGTCACGCTGCGCGACCTCGTCAACGCGATTCCGCTGTACGCGATCAAGCAAGGCATGCTGACGGTCGCCAAGCAAGGCAAGAAGAACATCTTCTCGGGCCGCATCCTCGAAATCGAAGGCCTGCCCGACCTGAAGGTCGAGCAAGCGTTCGAACTGTCGGATGCGTCCGCCGAGCGTTCGGCCGCCGGTTGCACGGTCCACCTGAACAAGGAACCGATCATCGAATACCTGAACAGCAACGTCACGCTGCTGAAGTGGATGATCGCGCAGGGCTACCAGGATCCGCGCAGCCTGCAGCGCCGTATCGCGGCAATGGAGCAGTGGCTGGCCGACCCGCAACTGCTGTCGCCGGATGCCGACGCCGACTACGCGGCCGTCATCGAGATCGATCTCGCCGACATCCATGAGCCGATCGTCGCATGCCCGAACGACCCGGACGACGTGAAGACGCTGTCCGACGTCGCTGGCGCGAAGATCGACGAAGTGTTCATCGGCTCGTGCATGACCAACATCGGCCACTTCCGTGCGGCGTCGAAGCTGCTCGAAGGCAAGCGCGACATCCCGGTCAAGCTGTGGGTCGCGCCGCCGACCAAGATGGACCAGAAGCAGCTGACGGAAGAAGGTCACTACGGCGTGTTCGGCACGGCCGGTGCGCGTACCGAAATGCCGGGCTGCTCGCTGTGCATGGGCAACCAGGCACAGGTGCGCGAAGGCGCGACGGTCATGTCGACGTCGACCCGCAACTTCCCGAACCGCCTGGGCAAGAACACGAACGTGTACCTCGGGTCGGCGGAACTGGCGGCGATCTGCTCGCGCCTGGGCAAGATCCCGACCAAGGACGAGTACATGGCCGACATGGGTGTGCTCAGCGCCAACGGCGACAAGATCTACAAGTACATGAACTTCGACCAGATCGAAGACTTCAAGGAAGTGGCCGATACCGTGCAGATGTAAGCACGCTGTCGGGCTGCGGCGGGTCTTTCCCGTCGCAGCGACACGCAATGGCGCCGCAGGCTGCATGCTCGCGGCGCCATTTTTTCATACGGCTCCGGCGACGCTCCCCCGGCTCGCGACGGATCACCAGCTCGTTGAAGCCGGTACCCGCATCGGGTTCGCGAGAGAAACGATGCTCGGGAAGCATCACGAGCAGGATCTCGGCGGTCGTACGCACCACGCAACCGCTCGCCACATGGCCGCCCGACACTCGGCCGAGCGCATCGGAAACGGACATGTGCAGGTGCGCGCCGTCCGACGACACCGAGCCCGCCAGCGTCAGGATTTCGAGGTCGCCGCGCAGTTCGGTCGGCAGATCGACACCGGCAAAGCGCAACTGCGCGACGCTCAGGCTGCCGATCCCCTGGATCACGAATGCCGCGTGCGATGCATGCTGACGCAATGCGTGCTCGATCGACGCGCGCAGATCGTCGCCGGGGGATAGGCGCAGTGGATGGGCTTGCATGGTCGATATCCTGTTGGCGGACCGTGGATTCGGCCAAGGGTACGTTCGGGCGCGGAATCCGGCAAGCCACCGGCCCTGACGAACACTGCCCCCGCCTCGCTACGACACGCAGGCCTTACCCGCTAACGCGCTCGCTTGCGAACTGCGCATCCGGCGCGCCCGCCGCGACCGCTTCTCTCGTACCGGCGACAGCGCATCGGCTAGGCACGCCGATGCGATTGGTCTAGTCTGCACGGTATTCCGCGACGCGAGCCGCCACCCCGAACACTGTCCGATGACCACCATTCCGAACCGACAATCCCGCCTGCGCGGCGGCCTGCTTGGCCTGCTGATCGGCGACGCGCTGGGCGTTCCCTACGAATTCCACGACGCCGCATCGATCCCGCCTGCCGTCGCGATCGATATGACGCCGCCGCACGGCTTCGAACGCGCGCACGACGGCGTGCCGCCCGGCACCTGGAGCGACGACGGCGCGCAGGCGCTCGCGCTGCTCGACGCGCTGTGGCACGACCGCGACCTGAATCTCGACACGTTCGCCGACAACCTGCAGGACTGGTTTCATCGCGGCGCATTCACGCCGGATGGCCGCGTGTTCGACGTCGGCCTGCAGACGCAGCGTGCCTTCCATGCGCTGGCGGCCGGCGCGGCTCCGGCGGCGGCCGGCCCCGGCGACGAGCGCGACAACGGCAACGGCTCGCTGATGCGCTGCTTTCCCGTGGTCATGGTCGCCGCGTCGCACGATGAAGCGATCCGGCTCGCACGCAAGCAGAGCGTCGTCACGCACGGCCACGTGCGCTCGCAGCTTTGCTGTGCACTCTATGGCCTGACGGCGCTGGGCATCGTCGAGGGCCAGCCGGCGCCCGATGCGGTGCGCGCGGCCGAAGACGAACTGCTGGCGCGCTACGAAGGCACGAACGACGAAATCGAGCTGAAGGTCGTGCTCGACGGCCGCTTCGATGCGCCGCAAGGGTCCGGCTACGTGGTCGACAGCTTCTGGTCGTCGATCCATTGCCTGCTGTCGACGGGTAGCTACGAAGACTGCGTGAAGCGTGCGATCGCGCTCGGCAACGACACGGATACGACGGCGGCGATCGCTGGCAGCCTCGCCGGTGCGCTGTATGGCGAACAGACGTTGCCCGACCGGTGGGTCGCGATGCTGCGCGGGAAAGAAATGGTCGAGGGCTGGCTCGCGAAACCGTGAGCACCCGGCGCAACGCGTATCGCATATCGCGCGATATCCGCCAGTCAAAATGGACGGCGGATTAGAACAAGCCCGCCGCAGAAAGCAAAAAGGCCCGGACATCGCCCAGGCCTTTCTTTTCACCTCATCCGCCGCTACCGGCCGCGCTTATGCCTCAAGCGCCTCGAGCACCTTCCCCTTCGTCTCGATCCCGACGAAATGCACGGTCACCGCGGCGATCAGCGGCACGACGCCGATCAGGTAGAACGCCGGGGCGAGGTTCCCGCCGATGATCGCGTGCGGCACGACCATCGGCGCGACGAACGACGCGATCTTCAGCCACGCGCTGCCGAGCCCGCAGCCCGACGCGCGGATGCTCGTCGGATACTGTTCCGGCGTGTACACGTATGCGGTAATGAACCCCGACGCCATCAACCCGAGCGACAGCGAGCAGAAGACCGCAACGACATACACCGACGATGCGTGATAGATGCCCGCGAGCGCCAGCGACAGCGCGCACAGCACGAACGACCACACGATCACCGGCTTGCGGCCGAGCTTGTCGACGAGCAGCGCCGACGCCAGCGACCCGAGCACGCCCATCACCGAACCGATCACTGCGAGGTTCAGCGCGAGTTGCAGCGGCGCGTGATAGAAGTTCTTGTAGATCGTCGGCAGCCACGTCGACAGTCCGTACTGGATGAAGCCGCAGGTCGCCCACAACGTCGCCACCGCGAGCGTGCGCTTGCGATACGCGGCGCTGAACAGGTCGCTCATCCTGCGCTTCGGATGCTGGCGCACCATCTCGTCGAACGCGGCCGCCTGCGTGACCGGCGGCAACTCGCCGCGCACCGACGCTTCGAACACGCCGACCGCGCGCCCGGCTTCCGCGAGCCGCCCGCGCGACGCGAGCCAGCGCGGCGATTCCGGCACGAGGCGCGTGAGCACGAGCGACAGGACCAGCGGCAGCCCGCCGACGAAGTACATGATTTCCCAGCCGAACCGCGGCACGAGCCACGCACCGAGCGCCATCGACACGAGCAGGCCGATCGGGAACACGATCTCGTACAGCAGCACGAAACGGCCGCGGCCATGCGCGCGTGTGATCTCGTTGATGTACGTCGCGGCAACCGGCAGCTCGCCGCCGAGCCCGAGCCCCTGCAGGATCCGCAGCAGCACGAACACCTCGAAAGTCGGCGCGAAACCGCATGCGATGCTCGTGATGCCGATCACGGCCGAGCTCCATGCGATCGCCTTCACACGGCCGTGCTTCTCGGCCAGCGCGGGAAACAGGAAGGCGCCGATCAGCTGACCGATCGCGCCGGATGCGATCAGCATGCCGATCTGCGTCGGCGACAGCCCCCATTTGTGAATCAGCAGCGGCAGCGTCGCCGCGATCGTGATCACGTCGAAGCCGTCGAAGAACGTCGCGGTGCCGATCAGCACGCGTGCGCGGATCTGCATCGCGTTGCCGGGAAGCCGCTCGAGCCGCGCGATGATCGCGCCGGGCGTGGAGGCGGCAGCTTCCATCGTGGCGCGTCCGGCCACGACGTTGTCGAAAGTGCTCATGCGGAGTGTCTCCTGGTTTGCCGGTCAGGCAAGCGCTTTGGTCGTGTCCGCCAGGGCTTCCGTATCCACTGCCCGGCCCTGGTTCATCCACTTGCGCGCGAGCTTCAGCTCGCGTGCGTTGTTCACGGCGATGACACCTCTCACATGCCCGTCGCCAAGGAAAAACAGCGTCGCGCGGCGCGCGGCGAGATCGCCGCGCACGACGAGCTGCGCATCGGCCGGCAGATCGCCGAGGATCTGCAGGTTCACGTCGTACTGATCGGACCAGAACCACGGAATCTCCGCGTACGGCGCGCGCACGCCGAGCACGGCTTTCGCGGCCGCGATCGCCTGGTTCTGCGCGTTGGCCCACGATTCGAGCCGCACGCGCCGTTTCAGCCAGCCGTTGTGATGGTTCGCGACATCGCCGCACGCGAAGATCGCCGGGTCGCTCGTCGCACCGAATTCGTCGACGACGATGCCGTCGTCGACGGCCAGCCCCGCATCGCTCGCGAGCGATGCATTCAGCGCGAGGCCAATGCCGGCCACCGCGAAATCGGCGTCGATCGTCGTGCCGTCGGCGAGCGTCGCGCGCACCTTCGATGCGTCGCCGGGCTGCGCATCGAGCGACGCGAGCGCCGCGCCGAGACGCACGTCGACGCCGTTCGCGCGATGCAGGTCGAGCAGGAAATCCGACACGATCTGCGGCACCGAGCGGCCGCACAGGCGCGGCGCGCCTTCGACCACGACCGCCCCGACGCCGAGCTTGCGCGCGGTCGCCGCGACTTCGAGGCCGATCCAGCCGCCGCCGATCACGAGCACGCGTTGGCTCGCGCGCAGCTTCTCGCCAAGCGCTGCCGCTTCGTCGAGGGTGCGCAAGTAGTGCAGGTTCGGCGTCCTCACGATTGCGTCCGGCAGGCGGCGCGACGTGCCGCCGGTCGCGATCACGAGCCGGTCGTATTCGATCTCGCGGCCGCTGGCGCTCGTCACCACGCGGCGCGCGCGGTCGATCGACGCCGCGCGTTCCGGCTGCCATGCTTCGATATCGAGCGCGTCGAATTCATCCGGGCGCACGACGCGTACGGTTTCGATATCGGCGTCGCCGGCCAGCACGGCCTTCGACAGCGGCGGACGCTCGTACGGCAGGTGCGGCTCGTCCGCGATCATCACGAGGCGGCCCGTGTAACCTTCCGCGCGCAACGTCTTCAGCACCCAGCCGGCGGCCTGGCCGCCGCCGATCACGACGACCGTGCCGGGCGCGGGCTGCGCCTGCGTGTTCGCTTCGGTCATGATTTGCGCTCCGTCATGAACTTGCCTTCCGGCGCCTTCGCGTTTTTCTGCCGGCGCGTGTTGCCGTCGAGGCCGCCGTCGACGGCCCACTCGGCGAACACGGTCGGGCCCGGCTCGAATTCGCGCGGCTGCCATTCGGGCGTCAGCACGTCCTCGTCCGCGTAGTACTCGATCAGCGCGCCGGCCGGATTCTGGAAGTACCAGAAGTACGCAGACGACACCGGGTGACGGCCCGGGCCGAGTTGCGTTTCCCAGCCGCAGCGGTCGATATGCATGCCGCCGCCGAACACTTCGTGGATGTCGCGCACGGTGAATGCGACGTGGTTCAGGCCACGCTTTCCGTTCGGTAGCGCGAGCAGGAACAGGTCGTGATGGCCGCCGTGCGGCGCGCAGCGCATGAACGCGCCGCGGCCCGGGTAGCGATCGGACGTCTCGAAGCCGAGCAGTTCGTGATAGAACTTTTCCTGTTCGTCGAGGCAGTTCGTGAAGAACACGACATGCCCGACCTCGACCGGCTCCGCGCGTGCATAGATCGGGCTCGGCTGGTCGACACGCAGCGTCTGGCCCCACACGTTCGACGGCGAGCCCGTGATGTCGAGTTCGCGCTTGCGCGTGACTTCGACGCGGATCGCCATTCCGTTCGGGTCGATACAGCCGACCGCATCGTCGTGCGAGTAATAACCTGGCTGGCCGGCGAGCTTCGTGCGCAGCGCGTCGAGTTCCTGCTGCGTCGCGACGCCCCACGTGACCTCGCGCAGCGTCGGACCCGCTTCGAACGCGGGCGGCAGCGCCGGATCGTCGGCGTTGACGGCCAGCACGGTGCAGCCGTTCATCGTTTCGAAGCGCGCGCGCGTATCGTCGTGCGCGACTTCCTTCAGCCCCCAGTCGGCGAAAAAGCGCCGGCAGGTCGCGAGATCGTCGACGCCGTACGTGATCTGCTCGATTCCCAAAATGCTCATTGCGTCATTCCCCTTCGCTCAGTTCGCCCACGGCAGCGGCGCGTCGTTCAAACCCCAGTAGAGGCTCTTCTGCTGCATGTACTCGCGGATGCCGAGACGCCCCTTCTCGCGCCCCATCCCGCTCTCCTTCCAGCCGGAGAACGGCGTGGAGATCGAGAACAGCTTGTACGTGTTGATCCATACGGTGCCCGTCTCCAGCGCGCGCGCGATGCGCCACGCGCGCTTGTAGTCGCGCGTCCAGATGCCGGCGGCAAGACCGAACACGCTGTCGTTCGCCTGCGCGATCAGCGACGCTTCATCGTCGAACGGCATCGCGACGAGCACGGGCCCGAAGATTTCTTCCTGGCAGATGCGCGCGCTGTTCGGCAAGCCTTCGAGTATCGTCGGCTGGTAGAAGAAGCCGTGCTCGCGCCCGTCGCCCGACGGCCGCTCGCCGCCGCACAGCAGGCGGCCGCCTTCTTCCAGGCCGAGCGCGACGTAGCGCTCCACCGATTCGCGATGCTTCGCGGTGATCAGCGGCCCCATCTGCGTATCGGGCCGCGTCGGGTCGCCCACGCGCAGCTTGCGTGCGCCCGCAACCAGGCGCTTCATGAATTCGTCGTACACCGTGCGCTGCACGAACAGCCGCGAACCCGCGATGCACGCTTCGCCCGACGAGCTGAAAATGCCGTACAGCACGCCGTTGACCGCATGATCGAGATCGGCGTCGTCGCACACGATCGTCGGCGACTTGCCGCCGAGTTCGAGCGACACGGGCATCAGCTTCTCGGCCGCGATGCGCGCGATGCCGCGGCCCACTTCGGTACCGCCCGTGAACGACACCTTCTTCACCAGCGGATGGCGCACGAGCACGTCGCCGATCACCGAGCCCTTGCCCGGCAGCACGCTCAGCACGCCCTTCGGTACGCCGGCTTCCTCGCAGATGCGCGCGAGCGCAAGCGACACGAGCGGCGTGACTTCGGCGGGCTTCAGCACCACCGCGTTGCCGCCTGCGAGTGCCGGCGCGAGCTTCTGCGCGTCGGATGCGATCGGCGAGTTCCACGGCGTGATCGCCGCGATCACGCCGATCGGCTCGTACACGCTCATCGTCAGGTAGTCGCCGCGCGACGGCGTCAGCTCTTCGTCGAGCGTTTCGAGGCAGGCCGCGAAATAGCGGAACGTGTTCGCCGCGCTGGCCACCAGCACGCGCGTCTCGCCGATCGGCTTGCCGTTGTCGCGACGCTGCAGGTTCGCGAGCGCCTCGTGGCGCTGCATGATCAGATCCGCGATGCGGTACAGCACCTGCGCGCGCTGATGCGGCTTCAGCCCGGCCCAGTCGGCGCGGCGCCATGCGGCGTCGGCGGCTTCGACGGCTTCGGCCGCGTCTTCGGCGTTCGCCGTCGACACTTCCATGTTCACCGACTGGTCGGCCGGATAGATGCTGGCATAGGGCGCGCCGCGGCCGCGCCGCCACTCGCCGCCGACCAGGATGTTGCCGTCGGGTACCAGGCTCGTATCGAAAGATGTCATGTCACAAGTTCCACAAATCTGTCTCTGCGCACCCGCCCTCGCCGTGGCGCGGACGGACGTTCAATAGTCCGAATCTCTCGAAGCGCCGCTCAGATCACGCAGCGGGCCACGCGGTTGCGCAGCGCGCGGATCGCACTGAACGCCGTCAGCGCGGACGTCTTCGGGTTGTCGGGCAGCGGCTTGCCGCTCATTTCCAGCGACATCTCGCCGAATGCGCCGCACGCGGTGATGCGGTGCACGTTGCGCGCGACGGCCGGATCGGCGATCAGGCGCACGCGCGTCGCATCGAGGCCGAGGCCCGCGAGCGCGACGGTCGCCGCGACGTTCGCGTTCTTCGGATACAGCCGCGCGGCGTCGCGCGCGGTGCCTTCGAAGATCACCTTTTCCTCGGTCATCGCGCGCAGGTCGCACAATTCCTCGGCCGGCGTGCCGAGCCAGCCGAGCGGCGGCTTGCGGCCGACGTACAGCACTTCGTCGAGGCCACCGTGCTTCGCGGAAGCCAGCGCGTCGATGCCGCCGATCGCGCCGGACAGCAGCGTCAGCGTCGCGTTGCCTTCGTCGGCGGCCCGAGACAGCACGTCGAGCAACGCGAGATCGGACAGCGCGCCGATCGATGCGACCGCGCAGTCGGTGCCGGCCTTCAAGAGCGGCACGACGTGATCGACGAGCGCACTGTGGCCCGCGCATTCGAGCGCGAACCCGGGGCGGCGGGCCAGTGCGTCGACCGACGACACGACCTCCACCGCGCCGCCCAGCACGCCCTGCACCGCGGCGCGCTGGTGGTCGGGCACGATCACGTGCGCGATGCGCAGCGCCGCATCGTGCTCGACCGCGTGATACACGGCCGCGCCGATCGCGCCGAAGCCGATCATCGCGACGTCGACGGGTGCGTGCCCGCGTGCGTGGTCGTTACGCATACTGGCGCTCCGACGGTGCTTCCTTCTTCACCGGCGGGCCTGCGAACTGCGATGCGAACGAGCCGACCGACAGCATGTCGACTTCGACCATCACCGGCCCTTCCTTTGCCATCCCTTCGCGCACGATCGCTTCGGCCTGGTCGAGCGACGTGATTCGGTAATGCGTGAGGCCGAAGCTCGCGCAGAACTGCGCGAAATCGGGCTGGTGCAATTGCACGAAGCAGCGGCGGCCACCGTAGTGCGCGTCCTGGATGTTGCGGATCACGCCGTAGCACTGGTCGTTCATCAGCACGATCATCACGTTCGCGTTTTCCTGCACGGCCGTCACCAACTCGCCGACATTGACCATCAGGCCGCCGTCGCCGACGAGGCAGACCGTCTTCGCGGCGGCCCCCGCAAGCGCCGCGCCGATACCCATCTGAATCCCCTGGCCGATGCCGCCGCCGAGCGCATGCACGCCCGCACGAGGTTCGAAGATCTTCAGCAGGCGGTTGCCCCACGTGCTGTTCGAGATTGTCACATCGCGCACCCAGTTGTAGTCGCGGCCGACCGCGCCCTGCAGCGTATCGACGAGTTGCTTGTACGGCCCGAGACCCTTCGCCACGTCGGCAACCGCCTGCTCGCGGGCCGCCGCGAGATCGGATGCGAACTGCGGATCGACCGACAGGCGGCCTTCGAGGCGGTCGGCCAGTTCAGCCAGCACGCGCTTCGAATCGCCGTGCACGAACAGCTCGTTGCGATAGCCGCGGTTGTCGGCGAGCGCGTCGGCATCGACGCGGAACAGCGGCTGCGGCAGCGCGAGCTTGTACTTCAGCGTCTCGTTGCCGCGCAGGCGCGAGCCGACCACGACGAGTGCGTCGCAGGTCTTGTAGAACGCTTCGACGGACGCATGCACGTTGAACGCGCCGAGCGTCGCCGGATGATCCTCGGGCAGCACGCCGCGGCCCTGCACGCTCGTCACGACGCCGAAGCCGAGCTTCACGAGGCGCTCGACCTCGTCGCGGGCGTGGCGCGCGCCGCCGCCGAGCCACAGCAGCGGACGGCGCTTGGCCGCGAGTGCCTCGGCGAGCTTCGCGACGCGTGCGGCGTCGTGCTCGCGCACCGCGACGTGTGCCGGCGCAAGGTCTTCCGGCCATTCGATTTCGGCGGCCTGGATGTCGATCGGAATCTCGACCGACACGGGGCCCGTCGGCGCGGTCTGCGCGATGCGCACGGCTTCGCGGATCGTCGGCAGCACGGTCTCGACCGTGCGCACGCGGAACGCGGCCTTCGAGATCGCGTCCAGCATCGTCAACTGGTCGGGCGCTTCGTGGATATAGGCGAGGTCCTGGTCGAGGTACGGTGTCTCGATCTGCCCCGTGATGTGCAGCATCGCGGTGCCGGCTGTCAGTGCCTCGACCATCGCGCCGGCCGCGTTGCCCGCCGCCGTGCCCGTGCTCGTGAACGCGACGCCGAGGCCGCCCGACACGCGGGCCAGGCCGTCGGCCATGTTCACCGCGCCGGCTTCGCCGCGCGCGCCGACATACCGGATGTTGCCGCGCGAGTTGATCGCGTCGAGGATCGGCATGTTGTGGATCGAGATGACACCGAATGCGGTTTTCACGCCGCACTGCTCGAGAAAGGCGGCAATCAGCTCGCCAACCGTGGTTTTTTCAGACATGGCGTGCAAAGCCTCCAGAAACGTCGATATGGCTGCCCGTCGTGTAGGACGACAGATGCGTTGCGAGATAAAAAAGTGCCCAGACGGCCTCGTCGGGCTTGCCGAAGCGGTTCAGCGGAATGTTCTTCTTGCGCGCGAGCGCACCCGTCCAGTCTTCCCAGCTTTCGCCGGCTTGCGCCTGCGCTTCGTAGCGGCGGCGCCACTGGCCGGACTCGACGATGCCGATCAGGATCGAGTTCACGCGGATGCGCTGCGGCGCCAGTTCGGTCGCGAGCGACTTCACGAGGCTCAGCACGCCCGCGCGCGCCGACGACGTCGCGACCATGTGCGGCTCGGGCTGCAGCGCGAGCAGCGAGTTCACGCAGGTGATCGTCGGCGCCTGCGCGTCGCGCAGCAGCGGCAGGAACGCGCGCGTCGGGCGGATGATGCTGAAGTACTTCAGTTCGAGCTCGTCGCGCCACGCGTCGTCGGTCGTATCGGCGAAGGTCGACACGCGGCCCTGGCCTGCGTTGTTGACCAGCATGTCGGTACCGCCGAAGCGCGCGGACACCGCTTGTGCGAACGCGGCCACGTCGGCTTCGTCGAGCACGTTGCAGCGCTCGGCGAGCAGTTGCGCGCCCGCGTATTTGTCGCGAAGCATCGCTTCGGCGCGTGCGAGGCGGTCGCTGTCGCGGCCGCAAATCGCGACCGATGCGCCGGCCTGCAGGAATCGTTCGGCCGTCGCGAGGCCGATGCCGGACGAACCGCCCGTCACCACCGCAACCTGCCCGGTCAGATCGATCTCAATCATCGGAGTCCTAACGCCTTCATAAACGTGTGCTCGTCATCCGAGCGGTAATTGAGCCGCCGCGACAGTTCCGCCGCCGCGCGCTGCACCTTGTCGATCAACCCGTCCGCGATCAGCGCCGCGTCGATCTCCGGCCGCGGCACCGTCACCGTGATGCACGCGACGATCTTCTGCGTCTCGTTTCGCACCGGTGCCGTGACCACCGAGATACCGCGTTCGAACGACGAATTGCTGACGCCATAGCCGCGCAGCACATCCTCGCGGATCACTTCGTACAACGCATCGACCGTCTCCGGCGTCGCGCTCGTCATCCGGTTCAGCGTGCCTTCCGGATACAGCGAGCGCAGCTCCGTCAGCGACAGGTCGCCCATCAGCACGTGGCCGTGCGTCGTCGCATGCGCGGGCAAGCGCGTGCCGACGTTCACGCGGATCGAGCTGAACACCGGCGACTGGCTCTGCGCCTTCGCGACGAACACGACGTCGCGGCCGTCGCGGATCACGATGTGCGTCGTGAAGCCGGTCGCGTCGCGCAGGCTCTCGATCACCGGCAGGCCGAGATCGGTCAGCTCCAGCGAGCTCAGGTATTCGAAGCCGAGCCGCAGCACGGCGATGCCGAGCTTGTAGTTGCGATCCTTGTCCGCACGCTCGAGAAAGCCGAGCGATTCGAGCGTCTGCAGCAGACGGAACACCGTCGTGCGCGGAATGCCGAGCCGCTTCGACAACTCGGGCGCGCCGAGCACGGGCTCGCGCGGCGAGAATTCGGCGAGAATCCGCAGCCCGCGTTCGAGGCCCGGCACCACGTAGCTGGCTTCGGCCTTGCCGTTTTCGGGTTCTTGTTGCAGCGGTTCGCTCATGCCAGACCCCACTGCGTATCGCACTGCCGGCAGAACGTGTCGATCAGTGCGGAATAAACGGCCGGCGCTTCCACGTACCCGGCATGACCGGCTTGCGGAATCACCTGCAACCCGACGTGCGCGGCCGCGGCGATCCGCTCGCATGCGGCGGGCGGCGTGATCGCGTCGTTCGCGCCGACGGCCACGGCCGTGCGGCCGCGAAAACCGGCGAGATCGGCCGCGAGATCGGCATTCGCGAGCAGATGCGTGGCCTGCGCGTAACCTGCCGGTACGATGCGCGCCATGTTCCAGCGCACCCACGCACGCGCATCCTCGCTCGCGAAACCGGACAGCATGTTGCCGCTGCGCTGCTCGGCGAGCCCGGCCGGACCGAGTTCCGCGAGCATCGCGAGCCGCGCGTCGCGGCGCGACTCGCGCGTTTCGGCGGGCGCGCTGCCGTAGCCGCCGGCAGGCGACACCAGCAGCAGGCCGGCGATCCGGCCGGGCATCACGCGGGCGAGACCGCCCGCGACGATCGCGCCGAGCGAATGCCCGACCAGCACGCAGCGTTCGATGCCGAGTGCCTCGAGCCACGCGCTCAGCGATGCCGCGTAATCGGCGGCGGCCGGCGACGCGCCGTGCACGGGCGTCGACACGCCATAACCGGGCGCATCCCACGCGAGCACATGCCGCGATGCGCCGAGCGCGTCGAGCTGGCGCACCCAGGATGCGGCGCCCGAGCCGATCCCGTGCAGCAGCACGACGGGCAGCGCGCGGCCCGCATGCTGCGCGCCGGCCTCGCGATATCCGATCGTGCCCGCCGCGCCGGCCGCGCAACGCTGCTCGGGAAATTGCCCGAGCAGCGCGGCGAATGCCGCGGTGCGGTCGCGTTCACGTTTGTCGATGACACTCATTGCTTCACCGGCTCCGTCTCAACGCTTGATCTTCGCGAGCGGCGAATCGGGCGGATAGGTCGGCGTGATCGGCTTCGGCGAACCGAGCATCACGCACATCAGCGCGTCTTCCTCGCCGATGTTGATTTCCGTGCGATACACGCCGGGCGGCACCGAGATCAGGTCGCGCTCGCCGAGGATCGCTTCCCACGTCTCGCCGTCGCGTTCGCAGATCACCTTCATCTTGCCGCGCAGCACGAAGAAGATTTCCTCCACGTCGATATGGATGTGGCTCGGGCCGATGTTGCCGGCCGGGATCACCATCGTCGAGAACGTGAAGTTGCCGGCCGGCACCGTGTCGACGTCCTTCGCGACGCCCGTGCCGCCGGTGCCGACATAGCGCATCTGCGCACGGCGGTACTTCGGGTCGTAGTCGGCCTGGAACTTCAGTGCGTCCCAGTCGTAGCGCCGCGTCGCGTAGCGCGCGACGCGCCCTTCCATCCAGTCGTTGAAGCTTGCGCCTTCCGGCTGGTCCCACGACTTGCGTTCGAGATCGGCGTCCGCCATCGTCAACTCCTTCATCAAGGGTGAAAACATCAATTCATCACGAAGCCGCCGTTCACCGGCAGCAGTTGGCCCGTCACGAAGCGCGCGCCGTCCGACAGCAGGAACAGCACGGGGCCCGTCACGTCGTCGGGCACCTGCGCACGCGTCAGCGCGCGGCCCTGCAGGTAGAACGCGTGGCGCTCGGCCGGCACGTAGGCCGTCGCCTCGACTTCGGTCAGCCCCGGCGCGATCGCATTGACCGTCACGCCGTGCGCGCCGAACTCGCGCGCCTGCGCATGCGTCATCGCGATCACCGCGCCCTTGCTCGCGACGTACGCGAGCAGCTTCGGCGCGCCCCACAGCGCGGTGTCCGATGCGAGGTTCACGATCGCGCCGCGGCCCGACTTCGCGAGGTGCGGCAGCGCCGCATTGCTGACGAGCCACACGCCGCGCACGTTCACGTTCATCACGGCGTCCCACGTCGCGACGTCGAGCTCCGTCGACAGCTTGCCGCCCGAGTTCGTGATCGCCGCGTTGTTGATCAGCGCGTCGATGCCGCCGAGCGCGGCCGCGCCCTGCGCGACGAATGCGTCGACGCTCGCCGGATCGGCCAGGTCGAGCGCGAAGAAATGCGCGACATGGCCGGCTTCCGACAGTTGCGCGGCCAGCGCACGGCCGTCGTCGGCCAGCACGTCGCCGAACGCGACCTGCGCGCCCGCAGCAACGAGCGCCTTCACGAACGCCGCGCCGAGACCGCGCGCGCCGCCCGTGACGAGCACGCGGCGCCCCGCGAGCGGCACGACCGGTGCGAGCTCAGCCATTCGCGGGCTCCGATGCGGCTTGCGCCGCTCGATGCGCATCGAGCGCGGACAGGTGTTCCTGCGCACGCTGGCGCAGCATCCGGCGCACCCGCGTGATGCCGACGTCGTGCTGGTACAGGTATTCGTGATCGCGCGCCTGCGGCGCGAGGCTTTCGAGGACATAGCGGTCCTGCTCGAGCACGTCCCAGTGCAGCCCTTCGAGGCGGTTGCGGTACATGAAGCGCCACACGTCGCGCTGCCAGCCGCTGACCTTGCGCGTGCGCCAGAAGTAGACCTGGCAGTTGTCGCCGTCGACCGGCGTCGCGAAGCCGATGATCCCGAAGTTGCCGCCCGGGCCGAATTTCTGCTTGTACGGAATCGCGAGGCGCATCCACAAGCAGCCGGTTTCGCCGAGTTCGACCCAGTCGAAGTTCACGTCGCGCTGGCCGATCTTCTCGAACATCAGGCCCGTTTCCGTCTTGCGCACGCGCATGTCGGCCTGCTTGTCGCCTTCGGCCATCGAGTGCGACGTCGCGTGCAGGTATGCGCCGTGCATCGGGTCCATCACGTTGTCGATTGCGTACTGGTAATTGCACTTCCAGTTCGACACGCACAGGAAGTGGCCGTATTCGTCGGCGACCAGTTCCTCGGGCAGGTTCAGCGGCGCCGGCTCGCCGTGCGCTTCGTCGCCGAACCACAGGAAGATCGCGCCGGCCTTCTCTTCGACCGGATAGGACTTCACGCACTTCGTGCCTTCGAGCGGACAGTTCGACACGGCCGGCACACGGTTGACCGTGCCGCCGCCGTCGACTTCGATGCCGTGATACCAGCACGCGATGCTGCCGCCGAGGTTCCAGCCGAGCGACAGCCGCGCGCCGCGGTGCGGGCAGCGATCCTCGAGTGCGTGGACCTTGCCGTCGTGATCGCGCCACAGCACGATCTGCTCGGACAGGCGCGTGAGGCCGACGGGTGCGTTCGACACCTGCCAGCTCGGCGCGACGGGATACCAGTAGTTCTTGATGCCGCGGTCGAGATAGTCACGGACCGGGTCGTGTTGGGAAGCGTGTTGTACGGGGGACGTCATCAGTGTGCTCCGGATGCGGTTGTCGTCGGGTCGGCGGATCGCGCGCTCGGCGCGGTCATTCCGCGAGCGAGGCCATTTCGGCGCGGAAGCGCTCCGGTGTCCATGGCGTGCCGTCCGGCGTGCGGAAGCCGATGCGGTTCAGGCCCGCGACGACGTCGTCCAGCTCGGTCGCGCCGGCTTCGAACACGCGTTCGAGCGCATCGCCGAGGTCGTTCTCGTACTGGGTCGGCTCGGCCTTGCGGTTCTGCCAGATCCGGTTCTCGACCTGGCCGGGGATCTCGATCTGCCCCTTGCCGGCGACGTTGTTCGGCTGCGGCGCCACCCACGGCTTCAGGAAGGGATTGAAGTTGACGGTCGCTTCTTTCATGTCATTCCACCTTGATCTGGATTTCCTCGCCGGCGAGGCGCACCGCGTACTGCTTCAGCGCGCGTCCGCCCGGCCCCTTCAGGCATTCGCCCGTCCTGATGTCGAACACGGCCTCGTGCAGCGGGCATTCGACCGTTCCTTCGTCGACGAACCCCTGCGTCAGCAGCGCGTACGCATGCGGGCACACGTTCTCGAGCGCATACACGTCGTCGCCGACGCGATAGATCCCGATTTCGACGCCGTCGGTCCGCTTGAACTCGATCGGCGTGTCTTCCGACAGCGCGCCGGCGTGCCCGGCGCAAATCCATTGTTCAGACATCTCACACCCTTCCTTCTGATCGACTCTCGGTTTGCTTCTCGTTTGTTCCATATTAGGAACAGCAGTTTATGGATGGTGATTATAGAAGTGACTTTCCACGAGTAAAACAAAAAGCTGCGTGCCCTAGGGAAAACACCGACCACCAGGTCAACCATTGACCCCGCCTACCCCATCAAATGTGATTTTTTGTTTTGTGGCAGGCAGTTATGCCCTTTTTGCGGGCTCCGCGCAGCGATGCCGCGCACCGGCCGGGAACCCATCCGTCCCGAAAAATTTATTTTTGATCACGCGCCTGACGCCCCTATACTCCATTCCATCAGAGGCACGTCGTTCCTTATATGGAACACACAAAATGCCCATCCGGCGGTGGAACACGCGTGACGGCCGGCCGTCCCCGCGCATGCCGCCACGACACGTTTTCATCAGGTTGGAGAGTCAGGAGATCAAATGGTCAAGCATGCGGTGGTAGCAGCAGCAGTCATCGGGATGGGCGCCACGTCGGGCGCGTGGGCGCAGAGCAGCGTGGTGCTGTACGGCAGCCTGGATGCGGGCGTCGCGTACGTGAACAACGTCGGCGGTCATGCGAAGTGGGCGATGATCCAGGGCAACACGCAGCCCGATCGGTGGGGCCTGAAGGGCAAGGAAGACCTCGGCGACGGCCTGTCGGCGATCTTCCAGCTCGAAAACGGCTTCTATACGAACAACGGCCAGTTCGCGACCGCGAACACGATCTGGAACCGCGCGGCGTTCGTCGGCCTCAGCTCGGACCGCTACGGCACGCTGACGCTCGGCCGCCAGACGCCGCTGTCGTTCGACTATCTCGATCCGCTCAGCACGGCCTACCTGGCGCTGAGCTGGTACGCATTCCACCCCGGCAACATCGACGGGCTCGCCGCAACCGGCAACGTGCCGTACAACAATTCGGTGAAGTACCGTTCGCCGACCTACGCGGGCTTCTCGGCCGCGGCGACGCTCGCGCTCGGCAACACGACGAACTTCTCGACCGGCAAGTCGGTCGGCGTCGCGCTGAACTATGCGAACGGGCCGTTCAAGGCGTCGGCCGTCTACTCGAACGAGCACGACCGCTCGATCCTGATCGGCCAGACGGGTATCGCGTCATTCCAGGGGCAGAACACCGCGAACGGCTATATCGCGAACAAGGTCGAGAACATCGGCGCGGGCGCGTCGTACCAGTTCGGCGACTTCCTCGTGCACGGCCTCTACACGCGCACGAAGATGCAGTCGAACGGCTTTTCGGATACGTTCCAGAGCTATGACGCGGGCGTGAACTACCGCAGCAGCGCGTTCAACACGATCGCGGGCGGCGCGGCGACCACGACGCTGGCCGGCCGCCGCTGGACGCAGGTCGAGCTCGGCGACATCTACGCGCTGTCGAAGCGCACGCAGCTCTATGCGAACGTGTTGTACGAACACGGTTCGGGCGGCGCGAAGGCCGCGTTTTTCACGGCCGGCGTATCGAGCACCGCGAACCAGGTGATCGTGCTCACGGGGATCCACCACTCGTTCTGAGCGGTTTCGCGCGTTCGCACCTGAAACGACAAGAGCGGCCCGCGAGCCGCTCTTGTCGTTTGCGATGCCGGGCGCGTCGCGCCACCTGTACGTCAGAACATCGCGACCTTGTGGCGCGCGTGCGCGAACGTCGGGTCGCTTTCGAGCGGACGATAGTTCAGGCGCTGCGACAGGTCGACCGCCGCACCGCACACGGCTTCGACGAGCCGCTCCTTCTCGCCGGCCTCGCCGATCTCCGAGCGCGGCACCGTCGCAGTGATCGCCGCGACGATCGAACCCGAATGATCGCGCACGGGCGCGGTCACGGCCGAGATGCCGCTTTCGAACGCCGCCTCGCTGACCGCATAGCCAAGCCGCGCGTACTGCCGCACGCGCTCGTACAGTTCGTCGACGGTGCCCGGCGTGCGCTCGGTGAACTGCTCGAGCCGCTTTTCCGGATAGAGCTGGCGCAGCGCGTCGCGCGTCAGGTCGCCCATCAGCACGTGGCCGTGCACGGTCGCATGCGCGGGCAGGCGCGTGCCGACGTGCACCTTCACCGAACCGAACATCGACGCATTGCTCTGCGCCTTCGCGACGAACACGACGTCGCGCTGGTCGCGGATCAACAGGTGCGTCGAGAAGCCGGTGGAATCGCGCAGCCGTTCGAGCACCGGCGCGCCGAGATCGGTCAGCTCGAGCGAGTTCAGGTATTCGAAGCCGAGCCGCAGCACGCCGACCCCGAGCCGGAAATAGCGGTCGCCGTTCACGCGTTCGAGAAACCCGAGCGCCTCGAGCGTCTGCAGCAGGCGGAACGTGGTCGTGCGCGGAATGCCGATGCGCTTCGACAGCTCGGGCGCGCCGAGCACGGGTTCGCGCGCCGAGAATTCGGCGAGGATCCGCAGCCCGCGTTCGAGCCCCGGCACCAGATAGGACGAAGCGCCGCCGGACGATTCGTCGTCACCGGCAGCGGCAGGATCGGGTGCGTCACTCATCGTTGTCTTGACCATGTGGACATGGACGGAAGGAAATCAGTCACGAAACAGGTCATGGATCGTCGTGGATATTCAGTCATGCTACTCCAGCGCGCGCGCAGGCTCGCACCCGCGCGCTTCGCCGCGACGCAGCCTGCGCATCCGCGAACCCATGCAGAGTCATTCACGGTCGAGAGGATAGCAGCGATGGACAGCGCGACGCCATGCGGAAATCGCCGAACGGCGGGAACCCGGCCGTTGCCCGTTTCGGGCGGCTGAAAGACCGCGAGCGGCGCGGCATCCGGCGCCGCGCCGCCTACAGGCGCGACAGGTGGACCCGGATGTTCGCGCGATCGTACGTGAAGCCGCCGGCCGCATCCTGCTCGAGCACTCGTGCGAGGTCGACCGCATACATCCATCCGCTGCCCAGACGGCCGCCGTTCACGGCCCGGATCCGGCTGCCGCCGACCGCGATCGCGGCATGAAAGACATTGCCGCCGCGGGAGAAACCGACCGCGGTTCCCGCCGGAATGCTGGCGCGCCCGTCCCATTGATCGCCGGTCTCGAAGTTGAATCGCGTCCTCCAGTGCTGACCGATCGTGTCGAGCAGCGCACCGGGCGCGATCATCGCGTCGCCGCGCAGCAGGTACCGGACATAGGCCGCTGCGTCGTAGCAGACGCCGCCGGATACATACTCGTTGATGTCGGCCATGCCGTACATCAGCGCTTGCGCATGTTTCTGCTTTTCGGCGAAGCCGGATTGGGCGACATGGCCGCCTAACTGGGTCAGTTGCATGGGTAGGTCCTTTTGAGGAAGAAGGGCATCGTCGTCCCGCCAACGCAATAACCTCATATCTTATTACGATATCCGCCGGCAGCGGCCGGCCCGGGCGTCACGGCGCGCGCGCCGCCGACGCCGGTGCGGCGGCCGCCGCGTCGGGATTCGGCGCGAGCCGCAGGCGCACGCGCAACGGTTGCAGCATGTCGGGCGGCGGCGGCTCGGCCAGCAGGCCGCCGGCCGTGAGCAGTTGCCGCAGCGTCGCGTCCGCGTCGGGATCTCCCAGCGACGCGAATTCGACGCGCGTGACGACGCCGTTCGCGCCGATCCATCGGCACTCGCGCGCGGTACCGCGCGATGTGCGCATCGCGGTTGACGGAAGACAGGAATCGATCGGGAAAAACGGCGGGCGGCGGGCGTCAGGCGGTAAGTCGATCCTCGGGCGGGATCGACGCGACGGCGTCAGGCCGTCACGGCGGCGTCATACTCGGCGCGGGCAAGCTGGCCGGCGGCGTACGCCTCGGCTTCGCCGCGAAAGCCTTCCCGGCTGAATGCGACGACTTTCACCCCGACGCCGGTCGCCCGCTTCACCGTCAGCGCCCATTGCCATCCGCCGTCTTGTTCAAAGACGTGCAGCGAGGGTTCGAAGGAAGGGTCGAGTACGGTCACGCGTTAAGCTCCTGCCCCCTTGCGCGTTGCATCGGCAACGCACGGGGCATGTCGAAAGGGTCGCGCCGGTATGCGGCGCGTTTCAGCCATTCGACAGTCTAGTCAATGATTGTTGCGACGCACCATCAGAGGTTTCACTCATCTATCGGAACCGGCCGGTCGATCGAATATTCCTGAAACCCATATGGGACGGGCCTCAAAGCCGCTTCAGGCAACACGGTACAACGCTCATGCGGCAACGTGCCGCACGCGCGGCCGATTGCGTGCATCGGTCGTTCGTGGGTCACAAAAACGGGGCGGGAACCTCCCGGCCATCCGGGCACCGCTTGACAGCCTGCCGCTACCGGCCCGTACCGGCCGGCATCACGCGCCGGAATGTCAGGTTGACGCGCTCGCCCTGCACGCTCGGCGCCTTCGGCACGCGATGCTGCCATTCGGCCTGCGTACGCCCACGCATCACCAGCAGGCTGCCGTGCACGAGGCGATACGCATGCGTGACGCCGGTCGCGCGATGGCGAAGATCGAACACGCGCATCGCACCGAGGCTCACCGACGCGATCACCGGCGCATCGCCAAGTTCTGGCTCGTTGTCCGCGTGCCAGCCGAGGCTGTCCTGCCCGTTGCGGTAGCAATTGAGCAGCACGCTGTTGAATCGCGCACCGCATGTCGCCTCGACCGCGTGCTTCAGGTCGAGCACGGCCGGCGTCCACGGCGCCGGCACGTTGCGGATCCCCGAATACACGTAAACGGCGTCGGGCTCGCCCTGCCACGCCGTGAGCCTCGGCAACGGAATGCGGCCGCGCGGCGTGCGGATCGTGTCCTGCCGCCACGCGACCTCGCCGATCAGCGCGGCCAGCGCGCGGTCGGCGTCGGGTTGCGCGAGCCAGTCCGGGTACCAGTCCACGTCGGGCACGGGCGTGTCAGAGAAAAGATCGGGCGTCGACATGTCGGGAGGAAACGGGCGGTGAAGGGGACGAACAGCGCATGCCTGCATACTAGCCAACGGCGCCGCGCGCCGCTATGCGCCGTGATTCGCCGATGAAAGGGCCGATGAAAGGAAACCGCCGCGCACCGCGATGCGCGTTCTCGCATCACGCTATCATCGCGGCGTGTCGCGGCGCCCTGCCGCGGGGCGCGGCTTTCTTCCGCCATGCCTGCCGGCACGCCCCGGCCGTGTTCTTTCCGGATCCCATCATGACGACGCTCTCCGATTCCGCCCTCGATCAACTGTTCCTCACCGCGCGCACGCACAACGCGTGGCAGGACAAGCCCGTCGACGACACGACGCTGCACCGGCTGATCGACCTGACGAAATTCGGCCCGACGTCGGCGAACTCGAGCCCCGCGCGCTTCGTGTTCGTCAAGTCGCCCGAAGCGAAGGCGCGCCTGAAGCCCGCGTTGTCCGCCGGCAATCTCGCGAAGACGATGGCCGCGCCCGTCACCGTGATCGTCGCGATGGATTTCGCGTTCCTCGATCACCTGCCGCGCCTGTTCCCGCACGCCGACGCACGCAGCTGGTTCGCCGGCAACGATGCGCTGATCGAGGCCACCGCGTTCCGCAACTCGTCGCTGCAAGGCGCGTACCTGATCCTCGCCGCACGCGCGCTCGGCCTCGATGCGGGCCCGATGTCGGGCTTCGACGGCGCGAAGGTCGATGCCGAATTCTTCGCGGGCACCGCGATCAAGAGCAACTTCCTCGTGAATCTCGGCTACGGCGATCCGGCCGGCCTGTTCCCGCGCAGCCCGCGCCTCGACTTCGACGAAATCGCCCGCATCGAATGACGGGGCTCGCTAGCCGCCGCGCGTCAGCCGGATCAGCGTGATCTCGGACGGCACGCCGAAGCGGTTCGGCGGCCCCCAGTATCCGGTGCCGCGGCTCGTATAGAGCCACAGATCGCCGAAGCGGCTCAGCCCGCCGATCACCGGCTGCTGCATCCGCACGAACGGCGGCCACGGCAGGAACTGGCCGCCGTGCGTGTGCCCCGACAGTTGCACGGTAAAACCCGCGCGGTTCGCCGCTTCCGCGCTGCGCGGCTGGTGCGCGAGCAGGATCTTCGTGCCGACGTCGCGCGGCGCGCCCGCCAGCGCCTGCTCGGGGTCGCTCCGATGCGCGGGATCGAACCCGCCCGCCGTGAAGTCGGTCACGCCGGCGAGCACCGCACGCGCGCCGTCGTGCTCGATCAGCACGTGCTCGTTCAGCAGCACCGTCAGCCCGATGCGCCGGAATTCGTCGATCCACTCATGCGCGCCCGCGTAATACTCGTGATTGCCCGTCACGAGAAAGCTGCCGTGCCGCGACTGCATGCGGCCGAGCGGCGCGGTGTGTTCGCGCAGGCGCTTGACCGAACCGTCGACCACGTCGCCCGTCACGACGACGAGGTCCGCATCGAGCGCATTGACCGCGCGCACGATCCGTTCGATATAGGGCCGCTTGATCGTAGGCCCGACGTGGATGTCGGACAGTTGCACGATCGTCAGCCCGTCGAGCGCGGCCGGCAGCCCGGCGACCGGAATCGACACGCGCTTGACCGCCGCCGTGCGGCGCGCGCCCGCAAACCCGATCGCGGTGACGAGCACCGCGGCCGCCAGCACGCCGAGCGCCGTGTCGGCCGCGGCGCCGCTCCACGCGCCGTCGTGCCCAAGATGCCGCCACGCGAACACGCCGAGCAGCACGAACTCGCGCAGGACAGTCAGCACGAGCAGCGACGAGAAGAAGCCCATCACGAGCGAGCCGGCCCAGCCGACCAGCGTCGCGGCCCAGCCTTCGTCGAAGCGGCGTGAGAACATGCCGACCGGGATCAGCACGACGAAGCTCGCCAGCACGAGCGCCGCGATCGTGCGCGCGACCGGCGACGCGAACGCGGCGGGAATGATCCGCATCCCGACGTACAGATGGAACAACACGCCGATTGCAATGAACCGGACAAAGAAACTTCGCATGGAGCGCTCACCTTCGTTGCAATACGGCTTCCGCGAAATCCGTAACACGGGGCCGTGACGCCCCATGCCGCGCTTCGCGCCATACGTACGATGGTACACAGATCCCGGCTACGACGACCGGTCGCGGCCGCCGGTGGAGCCTCGCGTGGCTTCGCGCGGCGATCGGCCGTTTCCACACCGATTCCGCCGCGTCAGCACGGGAAATGCAGCCCGCCCTCTTTCGTCTGACGATCCTTTACAGTCCGTTAGCAACCCTACACGAGCTTGAGCTGGCAGAATCGCGGCGATCCGGCCGCCGCTGCCGAAACGCGATGCCGGACGGGCCGATATGACCGCCCGGCCTTTCACAGCCGGCCACGGGGCTTGTCGCACATGCGGGACGGACGGCTGGCGGTCCGCATCGCGCTGCTTTATTATCGGCCCCGTATCTCGGAATCGTCGTCGCGGCGACGAACCGCATTGCGCCGCGCCCGGCATCCCCCCCATCGTCGAGCTCGTCACACCATGAGAAAAACAACGCCGCGCGCGCCCCTGCGCGTCGCCGCCGTCCTGACGCCAGCCCTGCCGCTCGCGGGCTGCGCATCGCGCGGCGCACCGTCGTACGTGCTGTTCGGCGCGTATTTCCCGCTCTGGCTCGTCAGCGCGATCGTCGGCATCGTCGGCGCGATCGTTGCGCACCGCGTGTTCGTCGCGACCGGCTGGGCCGCCACGGTCCCTTACCAGCTTGCCGTCTGCACCGCGATCGGGCTCGTGATCGCCGTGCTCGTCTGGCTCACCGGCACGGGGCCGTTCGCATGAAGGCCGCCGGAACCGCCCGCCCCGCCATGAAAGGCCGCGTGATTGCGCTCGCGATCGTCGCGCTCGGCATCGCGGCGCTCGCGTACGCATACCACCGCACGACGGCCTACCCGTCCACCGACGACGCGTCGATCGACGCGGACGTCGTGCATGTCGCGTCGCCTGTCGGCGGGCGCATCGTGCGGCTCGCGGTGCATGAAAACCAGCGCGTCGCGAAAGGCGACCTGCTGTACGAAATCGATCCCGTACCGTACCGGCTGACGGTTGCACAGGCGCAAGCCGACCTCGAGCTCGCGCGCGCATCGCTCGACACGCGCCGCCGTTCGCTGATCGGCGAACGCTCGAACGCGGCGGTCGCCGCCGAGCAGGTCAAGCGCGCGACGCAGAACGCCGACCTCGCGACGCGCGACGTGAACCGGCTCGCGCCGCTCGCCGCGCAGGGCTACGTCAGCGCACAGCAGTTCGACCAGGCGAAGGTCCGCCAGCGCGACGCGGCCGTGTCGCTCGCGCAGGCGCAGGAACAGCAGCGCGCGTCCACACAGACGATCGGCGACGAAGCCGACGCGATCGCGACGCTGCATGCGCGCGAGGCCGCGCTGGCCCGCGCGCAGCACGCGCTCGACGATACGGTCGTGCGCGCGCCGCACAACGGGCTCGTGACAGGCTTGACCGTGCTCGCCGGCGAGACCCTCGCGCCGAACCAGTCGATCTTCACGCTGATCGACGCGAGCGAATGGTTCGCCGTCGGCAATTTCCGCGAAACGTCGCTGAATCGCATCGAGGTCGGAGACTGCGCGACCGTCTATTCGATGATCGACCGCAGCCGCCCGATGACGGGCAAGGTCGTCGGCATCGGCGCGGGCATCGCGGACAGCGCTCGCATCAACCTGCCGCGCTCGCTGCCGATCGTGCAGAACTCGGTGAACTGGGTACACGTCGCGCAGCGCTTCCCCGTGCGCGTGAAGCTCGACGAACCCGACGGCAAGCTCGTGCGCGTCGGCGCCAGCGCGATCGTCGAGGTCCGGCATGGCACTGCCTGCCGCTGACGTCCGCTCGCCGGGCCCGCGCGAAGTCCTGCGGCTGCTGGCACCGTTTCCGGGGCGCGCGGCGATGGCCGTGCGCGTCGCGCTGATCTGCGCGCTGGTCGTGCTCGTGACGAGCGGCTACGGCACGCCGGAAGCCGCGATCTCCGCGTATGTCGTGTTCTTCCTGAACCGTGCCGACCGCGTGACGAGCGTCGTGCTTGCGGTCGCGATGCTGCTGCTCGTCACGGTCGTGATCGCGCTCGTGATGGGCGTCGCGATCTTCAGCATCGACTATTCGATCCTGCGGGTCGCCTGCATGACCGTGATGTCGATCGGCCTGCTCTACCTGACATCCGCCAGCAAGCTGCGCCCGGTCGGCGCGATCCTCGCGATGATCGTCGGCTTCGGGCTCGACCAGCTCGGACTGGCGCCGTTCGGCGAAGCCGCGACACGCGCGTTGCTCTATGCATGGCTGATGGTCGCGATCCCGGTCGGTGTCGCGATCGTCGTCAACCTGCTGATCGCACCGTCGCCGCGCAAGCTCGTGCACGCGCAGCTCGCGAAACGGCTGCGGCTCGCCGCGCGACGGCTGCGCGGCGATGACAGCGGCGATGCTCGCGCCGCGTTCGACGCGAGCCTGCGCGAAGGCGACAAGCAGTTGCTCACGTGGCTCAAGCTGTCGAAGCTCGAAGGCTCGTCGGCGGCCGCCGACGTCGTCGCACTGCGGCAGGCCATCGCATCGAGCACCGCGCTGCTCGTCGCGGTCGCGCTCGCCGACCGCGAACCCGATGCGCGGCTGCCCGACGCGTTTGTCGAGCCGATCGCGACGACGCTCGACGAGATGGCCGCCATCCTCGAACGCGGCGGTTATCCGGTCGACGTGACGCTCGCGCTACCGGCAGCCGAAGCGCTGCCACCGCTCGCGCGCGTCGTCGCGACGGATCTGCACACGGCGATCACGCACTTCGCGGAACCGGCCGAGGCCGATGCTTCGGCCGACACGGCCCACGCGCACGCCGCCGACACGCCTGCCGAACCCGCCGCACCGCCCGCCCCCGGCGGCGGCTTCTTCCTGCCCGACGCGCGCACCAATCCCGACCACATCCGCTATGCGCTGAAGACGACGGCAGCGGCGATGTTCTGCTACCTGCTGTACTCGCAGCTCGACTGGTCGGGCATCCATACCTGCTTCATCACCTGCTACATGGTGTCGCTCGGCTCGACGGCCGAGACGGTCGAGAAGCTCACGCTGCGCATCGCCGGCTGCATCGTCGGCGCGCTGCTCGGCACCGCCGCGCTCGTGTTCGTCGTGCCGTCGCTGTCGTCGATCGGCGAGCTGATGGCGCTCGTGTTCGCCGGCGCATGGCTCGCCGCGTGGGTCGCGTTCGGGTCGCCGCGCATCGCCTACGCGGGCTTCCAGGTCGCATTCGCGTTCTTCCTGTGCGTGATCCAGGGCGCGGGCCCCGGCTTCGACCTGACGCTCGCGCGCGATCGCACGATCGGCATCCTGCTCGGCAACGTGGTCGTGTATCTCGTGTTTACGCGCATCTGGCCCGTCAGCATCGGCAAGCAGATCGACGCGGCGCTCGCCGCGCTGCTCGACCAGTGGCGGCGCGTCGCGCAGATCGCTCAGCCGGCCGAGCGGCGCGCGCTGGCCGCCGAAGCGTTCGCACGCCACGGAGCGATCTCGCAGGAGCTCGGCCTGATCCATTACGAACCGTCGTGGGTGCGGCCGGCCGCCACGTGGCTCGCCGCACGGCGGCGCGCACTCGCGGAACTCGGCGCGCTCGAAGGCCCGCTGTTCCTGCTCGCCGAGCGCGCACCGGGCGACGCGGCGATCGGCGCGCGGCTCGCACGCGTGGTCGACCTGCACGACGACGAAGCCGCGCCTCGCGCGGATTCCCCCGCGCCGCCGGCCCCACCGCCGAATGTCGCCCCCACCGACCCCGCACGCGACGCGCTGCTGAACCTGATCGACACGCGGCTCGCGCACATCGCCGACGCCGCCCGTCAAGCCACACCGAAGGAGCCTGCCCCCCATGCGCCTACCTGAACCGCCGGCCGCCTCGATCGCCGCCGCCGCCCTCGCGACCGCCGTCGCGCTGGCCGGCTGCGCGACGTCGTCGATCGATCTGGCGCCGGAGGCGTCCGACCGCCCGTGGCAGCCGCAGACCTCGGCCGCGGGCGACATCGTGCCCGCACCGCCGCGCGCGACCGCGCAAGGCGCGCACGACTACACGCTGCCGGCCACGCCCGCGCTCGCGTCGGTAGCGCCGCCTGCCGCGCTCGATTCCGCGCATGCGTACACGCTGCCCGAGCTGATCGACCTCGCCGAATCGGCGAACCCGCTGACGCGCATCGCATGGAACGACGCGCGCAATGCGGCGCTCGCGGTCGGCATCGCGAAAGCCGCCTACCTGCCGAAGCTGTCCGCGACGGCCATGGGCGCGTACCAGGCGAGCCACGGCTCGACGTCGACGATACTCGGCGACTCGTCGAGCGACACGACCGTGCACGGCACGATCTCGGCGCTGTCGCTGCAATGGCTGCTGTTCGATTTCGGCGGCCGCGCGGCGCGCGTGGAAGCGGCCGAACAGGCGTCGATCGCGTCGAACGTCGCGTTCACGGCCGTGCACCAGCAAGTGATCCACGACGTGACCGTCGCGTACTACCGGTACGAAGCCGCGCGCTCGCGCGCACTCAGCGCGCAGCAGGGCCTCGCGAACGCAGACGCGATCCTCGCGGCGTCCCGCGCGCGGCTCAAGCATGGCGTCGGCACGGTCGTCGAGCTCGCGCAGGCGACGCAGAACCGTGCGCAGGCGAACCTCGCGCTCGTACAGGCGAGCGGCACGGAGAGCGACAGCTACCTCGCCCTCGTGTCCGCGCTCGGCATCTCGCCGCTGTCGAAACCGACGATCGCCGCGCTGCCGAAACGGCCGCTGCCGCCCGCGCTCGGTTCGTCGGTCGACGCGATCGTGTCGGACGCGATCGCGCGCCGCCCCGACCTGCAGGGCGCGTTTGCGCTCGAAAAAGCCAATCGCGCGAAGATCAAGGCCGCCGAAGCCGCGTTCATGCCGAAGATATTCCTGTCCGCTTCGACGTCGTATGCGAGCGGCGGCACGGCCATCTCAGCGCTGCCCGCGATCGGCGACCAGGCGCCGACCGTCAACCTGAACGGCAGCCGCTACGGCGGCGGCGTGTTCCTCGGCGTGACGATCCCGCTGTACGACGGCGGCCTGCGTTCGGCCGTGCTGATGCAGGCGCGCAACGACGCGCAAAGCGCATCCGCGCGCCTCACGCGGACCAAGGAAGAAGCCGTCCGCCAGGTCGTCGCCGCGCAGAACGCGGTGCAGACGAGCCTCGCGTCGCACGACGCCGCGACCGCGCTCGTCGATGCCGCGCAGACGAGCTACGATGCGGCGCTGACCGCGTACCGGAACGGCGTCGGCTCGGTCACCGATGCGACGATCGCGCAAAGCCAGCTGCTCGCGGCGCGGAATGCGGAGGTCGACAGCTACGCCGGCGCGCTGTCGGCGGCTGCCGCGCTCGCGCTCGCGACAGGGACGATCGGCTCCGCGCAGTAGCGCGACCGCCGCCAGGCGGTTGACGCATGCGCACGCCGCCCACTAGAATGCCGCCCATTCTTCCTTCAGGAACCATCGTGGACAGTTGCAGCACTCCGTTGCGTGCGCCGCTTGCCGCCTGAACGCCTGTCCGACGCAGTTCTCCTGCCCCGGCTCGCGTTCCGCGAGCCCGCACGCCTACCGTTTCACACTGAATGACGCATACGCACGGTACAGTACCGCGCGATGACGGCTATCCTCACGTCGCCTTCGGCATTGCCCACGGCGATGCGAGCCGCTATGCGCGCCTTGCACGGCAGGACAACCATGACTTTCGATTTCGCACTCCGTCTTTTCACCGCGTTCGCCTGCGGCGTCGCCATCGGCCTCGAGCGCCAGATGCGCCAGCGCACGGCCGGCCTGCGCACGATCACGCTCGTCGCGAGCGGCGCGTGCCTGTTCGTCACGCTCGGCGTGTTGACCGGCAACGGCGTCGCGGGCGTCACGCAGATCGCCGCGTACGTCGTGTCGGGCGTCGGCTTTCTCGGCGGCGGTGTGATCATGCGCGACAAGGGCTCGATCCAGGGCATCAACACGGCCGCGACGCTGTGGTGTTCAGCCGCCGTCGGCGTGCTGTCCGGCTCCGGCCATTACGTGCCCGCGCTCGCCGGCACGGGCGTCGTGCTGCTCACCAACACCGTGCTGCGCGGCGTCAGCCAGGCGATCAACGCAACGCCCGTGTCGAACGCCGATCTCGTGCGCGAATACCAGATCACCGTGATCTGCCTCGCCGCCGACGAAGTGCACATCCGCACGCTGCTGTCGAACTCGATGTACGCGAAGCCGCTGTCGTTCCAGAGCCTGACGAGCGAGGACGTGCCCGACCAGCCTGACCGGCTGAAAGTGACCGCGACGCTGAAGCTGCATCCGAAGGATCAGCAGAAGCTCGAGCAGATCGCGAGCCGGATGAGCATGGAGAAGAGCATTTCCAGCGTGAGCTGGACCGCTAAGGAAGCGGAGCCGTTGATGGAGTGAGCGGCATGGCGGCCGCCGGATTCGGCGTCGCCGCCCTCGCTCGCGTCAGGGTGCCTCGATGAGCCCGGCCGAGATCGCCTTGACGACCGCCTGGACCTTGTTCGTCGCGCCGAGCTTCTCGAGGATGTTGTTGACGTGGAAGTTGACCGTCCGCTCCGAGATGCTGAGGATCTGGCCGATTTCGCATGCGGTCTTGCCTTCGGCGGTCCAGCACAGCACCTCGCGCTCGCGCGCGGTCAGCGTGACGCCCGCCGCGGGCGACAGCTTCGGCACCATGAAGCGGCTCATCAGCGAATGCGACAGGTTCGCGAGCCAGTTCGTCTGCAGCGTCAGCATATTGATCTCGGCCGGCGTGAGCCGGTCGGCGTGGCGCGCGATGCTCAGCAGCCCGAACGCACCGCGGGCCGCCCAGCTCGACTGCGCGACACCCACCGACAGCCCGAATTCGCGCGCGTCCTGCCACAGCGGGTTCGAATCGATCCGGTCGACATCCGGCCAGACGATCATGTTGGTGCTGTGCGCGCCGTCGCGCACCGTCGAATCGATCTCGATGTAGTTCCGCGCCTGGTAGTGCGCCATCCAGCCATCCGGATAGGTATCGAAGATCGCGACCGACGGTTTCGACACCGGCAGCGGCACGCGAATGCCGTAACAGCAGTATTCGAATCCCAGCCGTCTGGAATAGGCGGCGATCCGCTGGAAGAGCTGCTGCTCGTCTTCCGCGGCGCTGAATTGTTGATAGGCATCCTGCCAGCGCAGTTCCATTCGTTCTCCGACAACGTCACGCTGTCATACTTGTCAGGTGCCAGCTCCAGTTCGAGGCTGATACATTCCGCGCATGACTTCACCTTTGCTGCACCCGGTCCCCGGCCCGTCCCCGGACGGCTACGTGCGCCTGTCAGAAGGCGCACTGGCCGCGCTTGCACTCGATCATGTCACAAGCGGCCTCGATACATCGCTGCTCGCGGAACTGCGCGACAACGCGATCGACGCACGCCTCGCCGGCTATACCGAATGGCAGCGCACGGCCCGTGCCGGCGTCCCTTACGTGACGGTCGGCTGGGACTGGTACCTCGAACGCGCAACGGGCACGTTCGTCATCACCGGCGGCGACGTCCGCAGCAACGTAATGGCCGTCGACGCCACGGGTGCCGACATCGGCATGTTCCGCACGGCCACCGCTCTCGTCGCGCGGCTCGCCTGCATCGACTGGCACGCCGCGGTCGCGTCGGCCCTGCTCGGTCGCAACGACGCCTATCATGCCGGTCCGACGCTCCAGTGACAACCGGCTGCGCATTCATCTGACAATTTCCAAGATGCTGGCGCTCTTTATAAGCAAAAGCGCCCGGTTTTTCAATCCCGTCGATCAAGAAACCGTTACCACGTCCTAAATGGCGTCTTTGCGCCGCCCAACCTGTAAGAGTTACCAGTTACCGCCTCCTCGTGCCGCGCGATGTAATGCATGCATACAAAAGCACAAATCCGAGGACACCATGCGGACCTTCGTTCACGAAGAAGGGCGGTTGCCACACGAACTTGCAGCGGATCTCGGGCGCTACCGGCGCCGCGTGTTCGTCGAACAACTCGGTTGGGAGCTCCCGTCGGCGAACGAAAGCTTCGAGCGCGACCAGTTCGATCGCGACGATACCGTGTACGTGTTCGCGCGAAATGCCGGCGGCGACGTGTGCGGATGTGCGCGCCTGCTGCCCACGACGCGCCCGTATCTGCTGCAGTCGCTGTTCGCCGACCTGATCGCCGCAGACATGCCGCTGCCGCAGTCGGCGGCCGTCTGGGAGCTGTCCAGGTTCGCGGCAACCGACGACGAAGGCGGGCCGCGCAATGCCGAATGGGCCGTGCGACCGATGCTCGCGGCCGTGGTCGAATGCGCGGCGCAGCTTGGCGCACGGCAGTTGATCGGCGTGACGTTCGCGAGCATGGAGCGGCTGTTCCGCCGGATCGGCATACACGCGCACCGCGCAGGCCCGCCGAAGCAGGTGGACGGACGTCTGGTGGTCGCGTGCTGGATCGATATTGATCCGCAAACGTTTGCGGCACTAGGAATCGAGCCGGGGCAAGCAGCCCGGCAAGCCATCGCCGCCTGAGCCGGAACGCGCGTTCCCGTCCGGGCGGCATCGTAACGAAGGAGAACCAACGTGGACCAGTCTCAGGTCTTTCGCGCGATGATGCCCGGGTTGACGAGCGCCAACGGCGCCCGCATCGCGGTCGCCTATCCGTCGTTTCCCAGGCCGCTGCCGCTCGTGCGGCTCGACCGCCGCGGGCTCGTGTTTCGTGCCGCCGGCGCCGCGCCGCTCGTCTGCGGGCTGCCGCGCGCGGCGACGCTGCTGGTCGCGGACGAGCCGCTGTGCTCGCTGCGCCTCGTGATCCGCGACATCGCCCATGCCGGCGACGGCCGCCATGACCTGACGATGCAGCCGTCCGGCGCCGCTGGCGACGAATTGCTGTGGCATGCGCTGCGCGACCACGCACCGTACCGGCGGATTCAGCATCCGCTCGCGCCCGTTGACGCGTCCCTCGCCGCGAACAGCGAACCGCGCGCGGCGGCCGGCGAAGCCGGGCCGCGCCCGTCGCGCAGCGCGGCTTTCCGCCTGCCGTGCCACAGCGACGCGCTGTTCTTCGCGGACTGGCTCGAATATCACTTCGACGAACTGCGCGCGCTGTCGCAACAGCACGGGCCGCAACTGCAACTCAACCAGCTCGAACGGAAAGTTGCCGACGACGAGGTTGGCGTGCGCTTCGTCTACGACATCGACGGACACGCGACGCGGCACGCGCTGACCGACTGCGCGCGCGAGGCCTGTGCGTGGATCGAGACGGAGATGCGCGACAAGTACGCGCTGCCTGTCGCGCAGGAGCGGTTTGGCGCGTTTGCGGCGCACGCGCGGGCCGGCGGCATGTAAGTGCGGTATCGGTTGCGTCGACGCGAGGCGGCCGGTACGGCAGCAAGTTGCATCGATACAACGGGGGCTTGCCAACCTCCGGGTTTTCCCTTAAATTTACGTCTGTCTCCTCCATGTCTCCAAACATGGATTCAGCCCGCTCAAGCAGCGGGCTTTTTTATTGCCTGTGCGAATTGCGGGGGCCATACCGCCCGACGCCCTCTGCCAGAGCATTCCGGCGCGCCACAATCCGAATCGGTCGGATTATCATCGGCGGGACTGCCACGCTCCCCCCGAGTCCAACTTGCACGCCCATCTGCGCATTGCCCGCCCGGTTGGCAACCTTGCCAGAACCGAGCGCATGTATCGCGACGCCCTTGAATTGTCGGTGCTCGCGCGCTTCGAAGATCACGACGGCTTTTCCGGCGTGATGCTCGGACGCGAAGGACTCGACTACCACTTCGAATTCACGCACTGCCCGGACCATCCGATCGCGCCGTCTCCAACACCCGAAGACCTTATCGTCTTCTACCTGCCCGATCGTCCGGCATGGGAAGCTGCCTGCGAGCGCGCGACCGCGCACGGCTTCATGCCTGTGATGTCGTTCAATCCGTACTGGGAGATATCGGGCCAGACATTCGAGGATGCCGACGGCTACAGGATCGTGCTGCAGAACGCCGCATGGCGCTGACGGCCCGATGCACGTATGCCGTTCAGGTAACGTCACGAACCCGGATGCAGAACGGATGAAGGGGAAATCGCGATCGTCGCGTCGGCCGACGACGATCGGAAGAACAAGCAGCGAGAAACGGGCGCCAGTGCGCCCGCTGTAATTACTCGTTTTCCTCGAAGTAATGCCCGAACTTCGTCTGCTTCGTACGGATATAACGCTCGTTTTCCTCGCGCACGGGCACCGCGAGCGCCACGCGTTCACAGACGGGAATGCCGTGCTTCGCGAGCGTGTCGAACTTCTTCGGGTTGTTGCTCATCAAGCGCACCGACGTCACGCCGAGGATCCGGAGGATCGCGGCGGCCGAGTCGTATTCGCGAGCGTCGTCGGGCAGGCCGAGGTCGAGGTTCGCCTCGACAGTATCGCGCCCCTGCTCCTGCAGCGCGTATGCGCGAATCTTGTTGCTCAGGCCGATCCCGCGCCCCTCATGGCCGCGCAGATACAGCAGCACGCCGCGGTCTTCGGCCGCGATGTAGCGCAACGCGAGATCGAGTTGCTCGCCGCAATCGCAGCGGTACGAGCCGAACACATCGCCGGTCAGGCATTCGGAATGCAGTCGCGTCAGCACGGACTGCTCGCCGGTCACGTCGCCCATCACGAGCGCGAGATGTTCGGCATCGCTGCCCGATACGCGGAATGCGTATGACGTGAACGTACCGTAGCGCGTAGGCAGCGACGCAGTGGCGACGAGCGTCACGCACTCGTCGGCCTGGCCATTGCCCGGCGTGGGCGATTGGGGACGCAAAGACATCATGAATTCAATCGAAACGTTCAGGAATGTAGGAGTTGTGTGGATAGTGCGTGACGGGAGTTTACCGCTAATCTGGAAACGTCACGCGACTGCCGCCGCCTGCCCGGCTATACTGGGCCCATCGGGTGACGCGCATCACGCCTGCCTTCCCTGCATCGACCTGCACACGGAGAAAGCGAATGAGCACGACTGTCGCGCAGATTCTCAAGGCCAAGCCGGATTCGGGCCGCACCATCTACACCGTCAAGAAGAACGACCTCGTCTACGACGCCATCAAGCTGATGGCGGAAAAGGGCATCGGCGCTTTGCTGGTCGTGGACGGCGACGACATCGCAGGCATCGTCACCGAGCGCGACTACGCGCGCAAGATCGTCCTGCAGGACCGTTCATCGAAAGCCACCCGCGTCGAGGAAATCATGACGGCGAAGGTGCGCTACGTCGAACCGTCGCAGTCCACCGACGAGTGCATGGCGCTGATGACCGAGCACCGGATGCGCCACCTGCCCGTCCTCGACGGCGGCAAGCTGATCGGCCTCATCTCGATCGGCGACCTCGTGAAGAGCGTGATTGCCGATCAGCAGTTCACGATCAGCCAGCTCGAACACTACATCCACGGCACGCCAGCGGTTACGTCCGTCTGACCCGCTCCAGCAAAAAAGGCCCAAACGCGTAAGCGTCTGGGCGGAAAGCCGCCGGCATGCGGCGACGGAGGTTCTGCTCCTGCGGGCGAACGACGCGCGCGGACGGCGCGCGTCTCGTCGATTAAGCGGTGCGCTCGGGCAGACCGGGGACGTTCGGTTAGTTGCCGAAGTAGACCGAGTTCACGGGATTCGGTGCTTCCCGCGTCATGCGGCGGCCAGTTTGTCCGGCACCCGTCGTCACTGCACCGTAGCCGCTCGTATCGGCCTGCGCGAGCATCGGCTGGTTCGGCTGGATCCGTTGTTCGGCCGCCTGGATATTGCTCGGATATTGCGAATCGCTCGCCAGCGGCTTGTAGCCGTTCTGTTCGAGTTGCACGAGTTCGGCCTTGACCTGGTCGCGGGTCAGCCCTTGGTCGGACTGCGCAAACGACGCGATCGGGGCGGCAAGGACGGATGCGGCGATGGCTGCGTAGATGATCGACTTCATGATTTACCTCCGGAATATGTTCTCTTTTGACGTCGCCTCGGCAGGACTGTCTGAAGCGATTGAGTTCAGTGTAGTTCTCGCCACTCCAAGGGGAAACCCTTAGTTTCAACATACAGCGTTGCGATTTTGGAAAATATCGCCCACTGTTTATGGACCGGGGCATTGCCACTTGCCTCATCCGCACAACAATCGCTGACGAAACGCCAACAGCCGGATCGCATATCCCGAAGGTTGTGTTGTAAAATCGTAAGGTTTTATTCGCCAGTCGATTCGATATTCCATCCACCATGTACGCGCTCACGCCCCTCTCGGTTTCGCTGTCCGGCCCGGCCGGCGCGCGCGGACGCGCCGGCCATCCGGCGCATCCACTCGCTCGACGCACGGCCCAGGCGCCGCTCGCCCCTGCCCGGCGCCTGATCTGACGGCTCGGTCTCCTCCCGGAGCCAGGTCAGACAGGCTCCGGGCGATCCTCATAGGCACGCCACGCCTGCCCCTGCCGATCATTTGGAGAACTGCCATGAAACAACGTCTTTACCAGTTGACTGAACTCGACGTCGCTCGCCTCGAGAAGCACGCCGAACACAACCCGCGATTCCAGACAATGCTCGACACGCTGCTCGAACGCGCCGACATCGTCCAGCCCGACGCCATCAAGGCGAACGTCGTCACGATGAACTCGCAGATCACGCTGCTCGATGAAGCGACCCAGGAACAGGCCACCTGGACGATTGTTTATCCGGACGCCGCCAATCTCGAACTCGGCCGCCTGAACGTCTTCTCGCCCGTCGGCATGGCGCTGCTGGGTACGCAGCGCGGCCAGATGGTCAAGGTGATGCAGCCGAGCGGCGCCGAAAAGCTGATGAAGGTCGCCGCGATCGTGTTCCAGCCGGAAGCCAACGGCGAATACACGCGCTGAGCCATCTGCCGGCGGCACCGCGCCCTAACGGCGCGCAACAAAAAAGCGAGGCACAGGCCTCGCTTTTTTGTATCCGGACGATTTGAATCGCCGACATTACATTCCACAGACGAGAAAAAGGCGCCCGAAGGCGCCTTTTTCGATGCTACGAAGCGGGTTACCCCGCCGTCACGCTTAGAAGCGGTGACGCAGACCAACCGTTGCTGCAGTTTGGTTGATCGACGAGCTCGCAGCCGTCGTGTTGTCGCCGTTGTAGATCGACGTGCCGAAGGCGTTGCCCTTCGCGCCGCGCTGGTACACAGCTTGTGCATACACGTCCGTGCGCTTCGACAGAGCGTAGTCAGCTTGCACGCCGAACTGGTTCCAGTGCGAGCTGCCACCGTCGACCTTCGTGTTCGTGTACGTATACGCTGCGCCCAGGCCGAGAGCCGGCGTCAGGTTGTACTTTGCGTTGACTTCGTAGTTGTCGGTGCGTCGCGTCGGAGCACCAGCAGCTTGATTGTCGATACGCGATTGCGTCCATGCAGCGCCGACTTGTGCCGGGCCGAATGCGTAGCCAGCACCAGCACCGTACGTGCGGACGCGACCTTGTGCAGCAATCGACGTCGCGCCATTGCCGTTCGTACCGTCACCGAGGTTGGCTTGCGAGTACGCTGCACCCAGCTTCAGGCCTTGGAACTGATACGACAGACCGCCGCTGTAAGCACGGTTGTTGCCGAAGTTCTGGTTGTTCGAGAACGAGTACGTACCACCGAACTGCAGGCCAGCGTAGAGCGCTCGTGTACTTGATCGAGTTGTTCAGCGCGACGTCGCCGTTCGTGCTGAGACGGTCGTTGTTGCCACGGTGCGCGAAGTACGTGCCGCCCCACGTGCCCGTTGCCGTCAGCGGCGCCAGGTAGTCTTGCGTTGCATCGTACTGCTTGCCCAGCGTGACCGTGCCGTACTGGCTCGACAGGCCGACAAATGCTTGACGGTTGAACATGCCGCCGTTGTTACCCAGCTTGCCGTTGCCGATGCCGAAGCCGCTTTCCAACGTGAAGATTGCCTTCAGGCCGCCACCCAGGTCTTCCGAACCACGCAGACCGAAACGGCTTTGGTCGATACCCGAGCCCATCGACCACAGCGACTTGCTGGCGACGTTGCTTTGGTAGGTGATGCCTGCGTCCAGCACGCCGTACAGCGTGACGCTGCTTTGCGCGTGAGCGACGGTAGCGAACGATGCTGCTGCTGCTGCAACGATCAGAGTCTTGTTCATTCGTGGAGCTCCCTTCTAAAAAGAGGCAGGTCTCGCGACCTTGTTTCATAAACGGTCTCAACCGCCCGGGAACGCCATCGGTCCTGCTGGCCGCGCCCGGATAGTTGCCCGTTTGGGAACCGTGAGTTTAGGGGTGTACCCTAGGGGCGCGATCCGCAAATAAAGAAATAAGCTTTTCCAGAACTAGAAATAATGAACCTGGGGCTGAGTTATAAGTATTTGTTTTGACGCCTGTTTTTGACTTCTTGACGGGGGCTTTTTGGAGGCTTTCATCGCACCATTCTTTCATGTCGCCGTCTTGACGGTTGCATAGAAACAACAAACAGGTTCAACCGAAACCCCAAAATCGGCAATTTTTACTCATTTCAGCCTCAATGCCGAGCTTCGATCGCCTAAAACGTGTCGGTCGACCAGTAAACAGGGAGCGACGCCCGTGCAGCGGGCGATGTCCGCCTGTCAGTCCGCAGAAACGGAAGGCCGATCTCCACCGGCTGGCCGCCCAGCCGTGTGCCGTGACACGCGGTAACAGCCTTAACCGCCGGCGTAACCCGGCAGGTGTACCGGCACGCTAATGTAAGGCAGCCTCCAATACAGAACAGGACACGCCATGAATCGACGCTCGTTGCTGCGCGCCATCGGATTGACCGCCGCCTTCGTCGGCACCGGCTGGCTCCGCGCCGCCTCGGCCCAGCCCGCGCCGCCGGTGTACCGGCCGTCCGGCCCGAACCGCGTGCCCGGCGGGCCGCCTTATGCCGACCGCCCGGGCTTCGGGCCGCCGGCGGCCCGGCACGACCGCCGCCCGCCGCCACCACGGCCACACGGCTATATATGGACGGACGGTTACTGGCGCTGGCAGCGCGGCCGCTATATATGGGTGCCCGGCCGCTGGGTCGCACGACGCCCCGGGCGTCGCTGGGTGCCCGGCTACTGGCGTCGCCAGGGACAAGTGTGGGTCTACGTCGACGGTTCGTGGCGATAGGCGGTTGCCCGGGTCCGGCCCATGGCGGCCCCGGGCCCAAAGCCGGACGGCGTGCGAACCCGCGTCGTTCGGCTCCGGAATCATGGTGCCCGACAGGCGCACTCGCGGCGGCTGCGCCGCTCGCCCCTTCTCCGGAACGATCCCGACCGCCAAAGCCGACGCCTGGGCGTCCAATCAGGCAACGTCGACACGCAACATGGCCGCCGATCTCCGGCGCGATCGTGCATCGACCGAATTCCCGCCACTCTCTTATCGCGCGCATCGCATGCCGCGCAATTTGACGACCGAATGTTTCGGTCGCCCCGATGCCAGGCCCATTATCCGAGCGCCATATCGCAAGCGCATCGCCGCATTCGCGACGAATTCGGCAAAGCATCGTCGAGCCGTCCATTCCGGCACAATCATTCGGATAACGAAATCATGAGATGCCGATGCGAATGCATCAAACATGCGTCACCGCATCGCGCTTCGTCCGCAACAGCCCGACAAGCGACAGAACGGCGCGTGCATCCCCTCAGCGCGCGCCGCCCTCCTGCTCCCGTGCCCGAAGGCGCGCGGCACAGATCGCACGATGATGTTCGTCGGCCCACCGGATCATCGCCTGCATCGGCGTCAGGAACGAACGCCCGAGGTCGGTCAGCGCATATTCGACGCGCGGCGGCACTTCGGCGAACAGCGTGCGGCTGACGAAGCCGTCCTGCTCGAGCCGCTTGAGCGTGCGCGACAGCATCTGGTTCGACACATCGCCGATCACGCGGCCGAGTTCGTTGAAGCGCATCGTCCCGCCGGACAGCGCTTCGAGCACGAGCAGGCTCCATTGATCGCCGATGCGGTCGAGCACATCGCGGATCGGGCACGGCTGATCGAGTTCGACGGTTTCGTCGGCGGGCGGGAACGGCATGACTGGATTCTCTTTCACGGGCAATGCACGGTCACCGCGGTGTGACCTGTTCACACCGCGCTGACTTCTTGTGACGGGGTCGCGGCAACTGTACCATTCGATCGACCCAAAGCCGCACGTACGAATTGGCCAGTTCAACGAAGCATGACGATGCAGCCCGTCGTCGCAACGTCGCCGGTCGCGACGCCCCCTGCGTGTCGCTACGGCATGCGTGCTCGCGGCCAAGCCCCCATCGCCCGCCAACCGACGAATCGCCAGACAAGGAAAACGCTACATGTCATCGCTCCACTCCCCCGTTCGCGCCGTTGCCGCATGCGTCCTGCTGGCCGCATCGGCGGCCGCATTCGCCGCCGGCCCGGCCACGCGCGACCTGACCGCCGAGGAAGCCAACCGCCAGCTCGTGCTGACGTTCTACGACCGCTTCTTCAACAAGCACGAAGCGGTCGAGGCAGCCGCCGTCGTCGCGGACGACTACAAGCAGCACAACCCGCACGTCCCGGACGGCAAGAAGCCGTTCGTGTCGTACTTCGTCGGTGCATTCCAGAAGAACCCGGCATCGCGTGCGCGCATCGTCCGCAGCGCGACCGACGGCGATCTCGTTTACCTGCACGTACATGCGACCGAGCGTCCGGGCGATCGCGGCGAAGCGGTCGTCGACATCTTCCGCGTGAAGGACGGCAAGATCGTCGAGCACTGGGACGTGATCCAGTCGGTGCCCGAAACAGCCGCGAACCGGAACACGATGTTCTGACGCGCGGGCCGGCGCGCCGCGTGCAACGATGCGCGCCGGCCGCCGCCAAACGACCGGCCACCCGCCACGCAAGCGCCGCCGCCCCGCGCCGGCGAAGTCCCCTACAATCGAGCAGCGCCGCCGCGCCGGCCGCGGGCTCGCATGACCGCACCGCAGGCCGCCGCCCCTCAGGCACGCCGCCGCACACGAAGCGCGACCGGCGCGCGCAGCTCGCGCACCTGAAGCTCGTCGATCCGGCCGACATGAGCCGTTTCGACCGGCTCGGCGCGATCGCAAGCGCGCAGACGCCGTGGACGGCCGCACGCGAGGAGCAGCGACAGCTCTACCGCGACCTGCTCGGCGACAAGCGCGCCGCGCGGAATTGCCCGTTCCGCAGCATGCGCGACGCGGGCGTGATGCTCGCGGCCGGTTCAGACTGGTCGGTCAGCACGATGGACCCGATGCAGATCATCCAGACGGGTGTCACGTACCTGCCGACCGACCAGCCCGACAGCCCGCCGTGGAATCCGCACGAGCGCCTCGACCTGCTCACGATGCTCGAAGCCTATACGGTGAACACCGCGTACGCGCCGCGTTTCGACGACTGCACGGGCTCGCTCGAAGCGGGCAAGGACGCGAGCTTCGCGATCCTCGACCGCAATCCGTTCGCGCCCCCGGCCGAGACCTTCGCGCAAACCCGCGCGATCGAGGCGAGCTTGCGCGGCGAAATCGTATACGCCGCGCCGGGCTGGGCCGACTGAAGCACGAACCGGCACGAACCGGGCGGCCGTCAGGCGACGTCGAGCGCCAGCACCTGCCCGGTCGTCAGCACGTCGCCGAACGTATCCGACAGCGCGGCCAGCGTCGCGCGATGGAGATCGCGGTGCGGCACCGTGTCGCCGTCCGCGACGTCGAGGTCGCGCGTCGCGCATGCATCGTCGACGACGATCACCGCATAGCCGAGCGGCACTGCATCGCGGGCCGCGCCGGCGACACACGCATGCGTCATCAGGCCCGTGACGATCAGCGTGTCGATGCCGGCCGCCTTCAGGCGCGCATCGATGTCCGTGGTCGGGAACACGCTCACCGACGTCTTCTTCACGACCGTGTGGTGCGGCGCCGGCTGCAGGTCCGCGTGAAAGCGGAAGCCGTCGCTACCGTCAGCGAAGATCGGGCTGTCGGCCGTATCGACGTGCTGGACATGAAACACGGGAATGCCCGCACGGTCGGCGAATGCGATCACGCGCCGCGCGTTGGCGAGCGCGTGCGGCCCTTCCGGAATCGGCAGGCGGCCGCTGAAATATTCGTTCTGGAAATCGATCACCAGCAGCGCGGTGCGGGCGGCGACGATCGACGTCGGCGCCGTCGCGCCGGCCAGGGTACGGATGGTCGGATGTTGCATGGGTCGCTCTCTCGGTTGGCACATTGAACGGAACGGCGCGCGCAGCTTGCCGGCGCCGCCGGACGCGGCCTGGGGCTTCCCCGGCCGCGAGGCGCCAGTGTCGGGCAGAGCGGCTTTGCGCGACAGCGGCCCGCGGGACAACGTCCGACAGGATCGGGCCAACGTGCGCGCGACCGCCCACGACAGCGCGGCCGTGCGAGCGCCCGCGGTTCAGGAAGCGCGGCAGGCGACCAGGCCCCGCTGAACGGCCGGCCGCGCGGCGATGTCGGCGAGCCAGCGCTCGACATGCGGGTAATCGGCAACGTCGAGATCGAGCTCGGCCGCCGAGCGCAGCCACGGAAACGCGGCGATGTCGGCGATCGAGTATCGCGACGATGCGAGATACGCCGATTCCGACAATCGGCCGTTCACGACCCCATAGAGGCGCCGCGCTTCGTTCCGGTAGCGAGCGATCGCTTCCGCATTGACCGTCTTCGATGCATGCAGGAACCACCAGAGCTGGCCGAGCATCGGCCCGATCCCGCCGATCTGGAAGTGCAGCCATTGCTGGACCGCCGTACGCTCGGCCAGCGTTTCGGGGTGCAGACAGCCCGTCTTCGCGGCGAGATAGCCGAGGATCGCGCCGGATTCGAACACGGCCAGCCCGGTGTCGTGATCGACGATGGCCGGAATCTTGCCGTTCGGGTTGATCGCGAGAAACGCCGGGCTGCGCTGCTCGCCGGCGGACAGGTTCACGTGCACGAGGTCGTGCGCAAGCCCGGCCTCTTCCAGATAGATCGCGATCTTGTGCCCGTTCGGCGTGTCGGCCGTATAGAACGTGAGGGAGTGTGTCGATGTCATGTCGGTCCTTGTCATCCGGTTATCGTTGCAACCGCAATCGTTGCAATTGCAATCCTATGCCAGGACCTGGGGCTTCGGTACATGCCAGCACTCGAAGGAGGGATATGCAGACTGTGCGATCCGGGCAGGCCGGCGCGCGGCGGGCGAGCATGGTCGCGCGAACCCGGCTATTTCGCGCGAGCCGCACAGGCGATGCACCGGTATGCGCGCGGCCGACGCGCGAGCCGGATGCCGCTACTTCGCGTCGGCCGTCGCTTCACGCGCCGCGGCGGTCGCGCGATCGAGCGCGGCGGCCATCGCCACCTGCTCCTTGCCGGTGAACTGCCCGAGAAAGAGTTCCGAGACCGTCGACTGGTACACCTTCCACATCTTCTTGCGCAGTGCCCGCCCCTTGTCGGTGATGCTCGCGTACGCAGCGCGGCCGTCGTCGGCCGAACGGGCGCGCGTGACGAGCCCCTCCTGTTCGAGCCGGTCGACGAGCCGCGTGAGGTTATAGCGCTCGATCGCGAGCACGTCGGCCAGTTCATGCATGCGGCGCGTGCCATCAAGCCCGCTTTCGAGCCCCCACAACGCGTCGTACCACGCATACGCGGGCAGGCCGGCATCCGCGAGGCGGCGCTCGATCTCGCGAATCATCGTCCGGTGCGCGCGGACGAACGAGAACCACAGATCGGGTTCGGGTGCACTCATGTCAGGTCGTTCCATTCGTTTAATTGCAGTTGCAATTAAATCTTACCTCGATACGGTTCCCGTCCACATGTAGTCGCGCACCGCGCGGCAGGCAAGATCGTTCCGGCCTGCCGCGCCGCCCTGCCCGCGCTACTGCCCCGACTGCGCGAGCGGGCCTTGCGCGCGCTGCGCCGTTCCCGACGGCCAGCCGCCAGCGAGCGCCTTGTACAGCGCGACCGTCGATGCCGCGCTGCGCGTGCGCGCGTCGGCCGCCGCATCCTGCGCCTGCAGCAGCGTCCGTTGCGCGTCGAGCACTTCGTAGTAGTCGATCGCGCCGGCCGAGAAGCGCGTCTGCGCGAGCTGCGCGGCACGTGCGCTGTCGTCCGCGGCACGCACGAGGTGCGTTGTCTCGTCACGCGTGCGTGCGACGCGCAGCAGCGCGTTCTCCGTTTCCTCCAGCGCATCGAGCACGGTCTGCCGGTACTGCGCGAGCTGGCCGGCCGCCTCCGCGTCGCTCGCGGCGATCCGTGCGCGCACGCGGCCGACGTCGAGGAATGACCAGTCAATGCCGAGCGCGATCAGGTTCGTGTCGCTGCCCGCACGAAAGAACCCGTAGCTGCTCGTCGCGCTGCCGAGCAACCCCGACAGCGTGAAGCGCGGAAACAGGTCGGCCGTCGCGACGCCGACGCGCGCGGTCGCCGCGTGCAGCCGCGCCTCGGCGGCCGCGACGTCGGGGCGCCGGCGCAGCAGGTCGCCCGGCGTGCCGGGATCGATGTCGGCGGCAAGCGCCGGCAGCGGCACCGGCGTGCCCGGCGAAGCGGCTGCCTTCGGGAGATCGAACCGGCCGATCAGCGCATCCGGCGTCTGCCCGGTCAGCACCGCGAGCCGGTGCTCGTCGACGCCGATCGCGGCTTCGTACACGGCAATCCGCGACGTCGTCGATTCGTACTGCGCCCGCGCACGCGCCGCATCGAGTTCGGAGCCGCGCCCGCCGCCGACGCGCGCATTGATCAGCGCGAGCGTCTGCTTCTGGTTGTCGGCGTTGTCGCGCGCGATCCGCAACCGCTCCTGCGAGCCGCGCAGATCGACGTACGTGCTCGCGACCTCGCCGGCGATCGCGACACGCACCGCGCGCACGTCCGCCGCGCTCGCACCCGTTTCCGCGCGCTGTGATTCGATCGAGCGGCGCACGCGACCGAACAGGTCGAGTTCCCACGCCGCGTTGATCCCGACGCTGGAGATCGGCGTATCGCGCTGGCTGCGCGGCGCGCCGAACGCCTGGTCCTTGCTCGTCAGTTGATGGCCGATCTGGCCGCTCGCGGTAATCGTCGGATAGCGGTCGAACGTCGCCTGCGACAGCAGCGCGCTCGACGCGTCGTAGCGCGACACCGCGACGTGCAGGTCCTGGTTCGCCGCGAGCGCCGTGTCGATCAGCTGCGTCAGCGTCGGATCGCCGAAGCCGCGCCAGAACTCGGCATCGGCATCGGCCGACGCGTCGGGCGGCATATCGGACGGTGACGCGTCACGCTGCGTCGCCGGCTGTGCGTCGCGCGCGAACCGCGCGGCCGTGGCCGTATCGGGCCGCTTGAAATCGGGGCCGACCGCGCACGCGGCCAGCGTCACCGACATCGCGAGCGCGGACAGACGGAAAGCGGCGCTCATCGGTTTTCTCCTTCAAGGGTGCCGTGCTGTTCGCTCCAGACGGCCGGCGTGCCGCCCGCGAGCTTGCGGATCGCCACATAGAACACGGGCGTCAGGAACAGCCCGAACAGCGTGACGCCCAGCATCCCCGCGAACACGGTGACGCCGGTGGCCGCGCGCACTTCGCTGCCCGCGCCGCTGCCGATCAGCAGCGGCACCGAGCCGGCGATGAATGCGACCGACGTCATCACGATCGGGCGCAGCCGCAGCTTGCACGCTTCGAGCGCGGCCTCGATCACGCCCCTGCCCTGGATTTCGAGTTCGCGCGCGAACTCGACGATCAGGATCGCGTTCTTGCACGCGAGCCCCATCAGCACGACGAGACCGACCTGCACGAACACGTTGTTGTCGCCGCCCGACAGCCACACGCCGAACAGCGCCGCGCACATGCACACGGGCACGATCAGGATCACCGCGAGCGGCAGCGTCCAGCTCTCGTACAGCGATGCGAGCACGAGGAACACGAGCATCACCGCGAGCGGGAACACGACGATCGCCGCGTTGCTTTGCGTGACCTGCTGGTAGCTGAGGTCGGTCCATTCGAGCGTGATGCCGGGCGGCAGCACCTCCTTCGCGATCTGCTGGAGCTTCGCGATCGCCTGCGACGACGACATCGCCTTCGGATCGGCGTCGCCGATCAGGTCGGCGGCCGGATAGCCGTTGTAGCGGACGACCGGGTCGGGCCCGTACGCGGGCCCCACCGTCACCATCGAGCCGATCGGCACCATCTCGCCCTTCGCGTTGCGCGTGCGCAGGTTCGCGATGTCGGCGGCCGTCTGCCGGTGACCGGCATCGGCCTGCGCCATCACGCGATACACGCGGCCGAACACGTTGAAGTCGTTCACGTACATCGAGCCGAGATAAACCTGCAGCGTGTTGAACAGGTCGGTCAGCGCGACGCCCTGCGCCTTCGCCTTCAGCCGGTCGACCTTCACCTCGAGCTGCGGGATGTTCGCCTGGTACGAGCTGACGGGGTAGCTCATCCCCGGCGTCTTCGCCACTGCGGCCTGGAACGCGGTGAGCGCGTTCTGCAATGCGCCGTAGCCGAGCCCGCCGCGATCCTCCAGGTATAGCGAGTAGCCCGAACCGTTGCCGAGGCCCTGGATCGGCGGCGGCATCAGCGCATAGGTGATGCCGCCGCCGATGGCCGCGAAGCGCGCGTTCAGGTCCGCGTTGATCTGCGCGGCGCTGCGGTGACGCTGGTCGAACGGCTTCAGGATCACGTACGAGTTCGTGATGTTCGGCGTGTTCACGCCCTGCAGCGCATTCAGCCCGGCAAACGCCGGCACCATCTCGACGCCGTCGGTGCCGAGCGCGATCTTCGTCATCTGCTCGGTCACCGCGCTGGTGCGCGCGAGCGACGCGCCTTCCGGCAGCTTCGCACCCGCGAACAGGTACAGCTTGTCCTGCACGGGGATGAAGCCGCCCGGCACCGCGTTGAACAGCAGCGCGGTGGCCGCGAGCAGCACCGCATAGACCGCGAACACCACGCCGCGCCGTTTCAGCGTACGCGCGACGACGCCGTGATAGCGCTCGGAACTGCGCTCGAAGAAGCGGTTGAACGGACGGAACAGCCAGCCGAATGCGCGGTCGAGCGCACGCGTGAGCGCATCCTTCGGCGCGCCGTGCGGGCGCAGCAGCTTCGCGGCGAGCGCGGGCGACAGCGTCAGCGAGTTGATTGCGGAGATCACCGTCGAGATCGCGATCGTCACCGCGAACTGCCTGTAGAACTGGCCCGTGACACCAGACATGAACGCCATCGGCACGAACACCGCGCACAGCACGAGCGCGATCGCGACGATCGGCCCCGACACCTCGCGCATCGCCTGGTGCGCGGCATCGCGCGGACTCAGCCCCTGCGCGATGTTGCGCTCGACGTTCTCGACGACGACGATCGCATCGTCGACGACGATCCCGATCGCGAGCACGAGCCCGAACAGCGTCAGCGTGTTGATCGAATAGCCGAGCAGATGGAGAAACGCGAACGTGCCGACCACCGACACGGGCACCGCGACGAGCGGAATGATCGACGCGCGCCAGGTCTGAAGGAACAGGATCACGACGAGCACGACCAACACGACGGCCTCGATCAGCGTGTGCTGCACCGCGCGGATCGATTCGCGCACGAACACGGTCGGGTCCCACACGGGGCGATATGCGACGCCGGGCGGGAAGCGCTTCGACAGTTCGTCGAGCTTCGCATACACGGCCTTCGCGACGTCGAGCGCGTTCGCGCCCGGCGACAGGAAGATGCCGACCACGGCCGAATGCCTGTCGTTGAAATACGAGCGCAGTGTGTAGTCGCCCGCGCCGAGCTCGATGCGCGCGACGTCGGACAGCTTCACGACCTGGCCGTCGTCGCCGTTGCGCAACACGATGTCGCTGAATTCCTGAACCGTGCGCAGTCGGCCGCGCACGTTGATCGACACGAGGAAGTCGTGCGCCTTCGGCGACGGCTCCGCGCCGAGCTGGCCGGCCGACACCTGCACGTTCTGCTCGCGCACGGCCGCGATCACGTCGCTCGCGGTCAGCCCGCGCGACGCGAGCCGGTTCGGGTCGAGCCAGAGCCGCATCGCGTAGTCGCCCGAGCCGTATACGCCGACGTCGCCGATGCCGGTGAGCCGAGACAGCTCGTCCTTCACGTGCAGCGTCAGGTAGTTGCGCAGGTACAGCGAATCGCGGCTGTTGTCCGGCGAGTAGAGGCTCACGTACATCAGCGGCGTCGGCGACTGCTTCTGCGTGGTCACGCCGTACTGGCGCACCTCGTCGGGCAGGCGCGACAGCGCCTGGCTCACGCGGTTCTGCACGCGCACGGCGGCCGTGTCGGGATCGACGCCCTGCAGGAACGTGACGACGACCTGCAGGCTGCCGTCCGACCCGGCGACCGACTTCATGTACATGATGCCTTCGACGCCGTTGATCGCCTCTTCCAGCGGTTCGGCGACCGATTCGGCGATTTCCTTCGGGTTCGCGCCCGGGTACGTCGCACGCACGACGACGCTCGGCGGCACGACTTCCGGGTATTCGCCGGCCGGCAACATCGGGATCGAGATCAGGCCAATCGCGAAGATGACGATCGACAGCACGACCGCGAAGATCGGCCGGTCGATGAAGAATCGGGAGAAATCCATTACATGCCTCCCTTCATTGCGCGGCCGGCGCGCCGGCGTCGGCCACGGCCTGCGTGCCGCCGCCCGTGCCGCTGCCGCTGCTGCTGCCATTGCCGGCACCGGCGTCGGCACGCACGGGCAGCGCCTTTGGCTTCACCTGCGCGCCCGGATAGTAGATTCGCTGCACGCCGTCGACCACCACGCGGTCGCCCGCCTGCAGCCCCTTCTCGACGATCCGCTCGCCCTCGAGCTCGCGGCCGATCGTCACGTCGCGCCGCAGCGCCTTGTCGCCGGGGCCGATCACGTACACGTACTTGCGGTCCTGGTCGGTGAGCACGGCCTTGTCGTCGACGAGCAGCGCATCCTGGTCGCGGCCGCTGACGAGCTGCACACGCGCATACAGCCCCGGCGTGAACGTGTGGTCCGCGTTGGTCAGCCGCACGCGCGCGCGGATCGTGCCGGTTTGCGGATCGAGCCGGTTGTCGAGGAAGTCGACGGTGCCCGCGTGCGGGAAAGCCGTCTCGTTCGCAAGACCCACGCGCACCGGATCGGCGCCGATCGCGCGATGCTTCGGATCGGCCCGCCGCGCGTTATAGCGCAGGTAGCTCTGCTCGTCGCAGTCGAAATACACGTAAACCGGATCCTGCGACACGACGGTCGTCAGCAGCGTGTCGTCCGCGCGCGCGAGGTTGCCGGCGGTCGCGACCGCGCGGCCGACGCGGCCCGCGATCGGCGCGCGCACTTCGGTGAAGCCGAGGTTGAGCTTCGCGTCGGCGACGGCCGCGTCGGCCGCCTGCAGGTCCGCGCGCGCCTGCTCGGCGGTGGCGCGCGCGTTGTCGAGTTCCTCCTGGGAAGTTGCATGCGCATCGATCAGCGTCTGCACGCGCTTGAGCTGTACGTTCGCAAGGCTCGCGGCCGCGCGAGCCCGCTGCTGCTGCGCGTTCGCGCGGTCGAGCGCGATCCGGTACGGTCGCGGATCGATCTCGAACAGCAACGCGCCCTGCGCGACGAGGTCGCCCTCCTTGTAGGCAACGCGCTGCAGATAGCCGCTCACGCGCGGCCGCAGTTCGACTGCGTCGACCGCTTCGACGCGACCGTTGAATTCGTCAGCGAGGCGGACCGTACGCGGCGCGACGGTTGCGACGCCGACTTCGGGAAGGGGATAGGCTGACGCTGCACCTTTGCCGTCGTGACAGCCCGACAACGCCAGCAGCAATGCGCAAGTGGCGCCGAAAAGCGACGTCCTGCGCAGGGATAAGGAGAACATGATGCCTCGCGACGGGTTAAACTGCCGCGTAGCATAAAAGTTGAAGTTAACTTCAAGTCAAGCTTTTCCCGGAGAACGCCATGGGTACCCCGGAAGAACCGAAATGGCCGCTGATGTCGATCCGCGAAGTGGCCGCGCGCAGCGGCGTACCGGCGTCGACGCTGCGGTTCTACGAGACGCGTGGGCTCATCAAGTCGCACCGGAACGGCTCGAGCCATCGTCACTATTCGCGCGCGGTGCTGCGGCTGATCGCGTTCATCGTGTTCGCGCAGAAGATCGGCTATTCGCTCGACGAGATTGCCGAGCAGCTCGTCAGCCTCCCCGAGGACACCGCGCCGAGCAACAAGGACTGGCAGCGGCTGTCGCGCGGCTGGAAGCAGCGCGTCGCGAGCCGGATCGAGGAACTGCAGCGGCTCTACATCAACCTCGACGAATGCATCGGCTGCGGCTGCCTGTCGCTGAAGCGCTGCAAGCTGACCAACCCGGAAGACCGCGCGGGCCGCAACGGGCCCGGCGCGCGGCGCTGGCTCGGCGACAAGCCGCCGACGGACGTCGAATGATGCGTGGGCCGGGTACGGCGCGTAATGGCGCGCGGAACGCTGTGAGCGAACCGGGTCTGGTTGCCGCGACATGACCGCGCGCATCGTGCGCGCGGCGCTCAGTCGCCGATGATGTTGAGCGCGGCGGCGAGCACGGCCTGCTTGAACGCGTCCCGCTGCGTCGGCAGCGACGTGAACGCCAGCATCATGTGGCTGTACGACACCGTCGTGCCGATCGCGCTCGCGATCATGAAGAACAGCACGTTCGGATCGACCGGGCGAATCGCGCCAGCCTCGACCGCGTCCGCCAGCAGCGGAAACATCGCATCGTGATAAGGACGCACGATCCGCTCCTGCAGCCGGTCGAGCCGCCCGCCCACCTCGGTCGCCGCGGTCGAGAAGAACATGCCGATGTCGGGCTCGTCGAATTCGTGATCGACGCACAGCTCGAGCGCGCGCCGCACGCGGTCGCGATGCGGCAGTGACGACGTGCGCAACGCACGCAGCGCGTCGAACATCGGCGTCGCCAGGTCGACGATCTGCTCGACGACGGCCAGCCACAACGTTTCCTTCGTACCGAAATGATGGGCGATCAGCGCCGCGTCGACGCCCAGCTTGCGCGCGACCTCGCGCACGCTCGTCGCGTCGTAGCCACGCTTCGCGAACGTACGGCGCGCGGCTCGCAATATCACGTCCGGACCGACGGACGCCTCCGCCAGCGGCCGCCCGCGCGTACGCCGCTTCGACGGCGCGCGCTCAGTGACTTCAGCCACGTTTTCCCGCTCCCTTGAATGGTTCGAATGCCCGTGTTCAGGCCCCGGTTTCACGTCACCGGAACCGGGTTGCCTGCCCCGCTCCGTTGACACGCGAAGCCGGGAAGCGCTAGGATCATACCTTATTCATCACGTGATGATTTATTCATGACAACCCCTACACGCATCGTCATCGTCGGCGGCGGGATCGCCGGACTGCAGCTCGCGACCCGCCTGGGCGAGCGCCTCGGCCGGTCCGGGCGCGCGCAGGTCACCGTCGTCGATCGCAGTCCGACGCATATCTGGAAGCCGATGCTGCACACGATCGCGGCCGGCACGCGCGACGTCCAGCAGCAACAGGTGATCTTCCTCGCCCATGCACGCGACCACGGCTACACGTACCAGCCCGGCGAACTGAAGGGGCTCGATCGTGCGCGCCGCCGCGTGCAGCTCGGCGAGATCCGCTCGCAGGACGGCGACGTGGTGATCGAGGCCCGCGAACTCGAATACGACGTGCTGATCCTCGCGCTCGGCAGCCTGGCCAACGATTTCGGCGTGCCCGGCGTGCGCGAGCACTGCTACTTCATCGACAGCCAGCAGCAGGCCGAAACCTTCAACGAAGCGTTGCGGATGCGCGTGTTCCGCAGCATCGCGCGCGACGAGCCGTTTCGCGTTGCGATCGTCGGCGCGGGTGCGACGGGCGTGGAACTCGCGGCGGAGCTGAGCCGGTTGCTGGAAGTGGCGCAGGCGTATGGCGACGCGACGGTGCGCGAACGGCTGCAGCTGACGCTGCTCGAAAGCGGCCCGCGCATCCTCGCCGCGTTTCCGCCGCGGATTTCCGCGTCGGCGCAGCGGCGGCTCGAACAGATCGGCTTTCACGTGCTGACGTCGACGCGCGTCACGTCGGCCGACGCGAACGGCTTCCACTACGGCGACGGTTCGTACGCCGAAGCAGACCTGATGGTCTGGGCGGCCGGCGTGAAGGCGCCCGATTTCATGCAGGCGCTCGGTGGGCTCGACACGAACCGCGCGAACCAGATCGTCGTCGGGCCCACGCTGCAGGCCACGGGCGACGAGCACGTGTTCGCGATCGGCGATTGCGCGAGCCTGCTGCCCGACGGCCACGAACGGCCGCTGCCGCCGACCGCGCAGGTCGCGACGCAGCAGGCCGAGCATCTCGCGAAACACCTGCCCGCGTGGCTCGACGGCAAGCCGATGCCGCCGTTCGCGTTCCACGATTTCGGTGCGCTGGTGTCGATCAGCGACTACGACGCGTTCGGCACGCTCGGGCAGTTCGGGTTCTTCCGCGGCGGCTTCATCCAGGGGCGTTTCGCGCAGTTCAGCCACCTGATGCTCTACCGGCGGCACCAGCAGGCGCTGCACGGTTTCTCCAAGGCGACCCTGCTGTGGATCGCCGAACGGATCAACGGCTGCGTGCAGCCGCGCATCCGCCTGTCGTGATGCCGCGCATCGCGGTGTCGCGTAACGTTTCGAGGACAACAGACATGAACGACAGTGCAGCGCCCTGGCTCATGACCGTCGCCGCGATCGGCGGCAGCTTCGACATGCCGTCCTTATCGTGGGGCACGCGGCGGCGCAGCGTCACGCGCGACCGGCTGCCGTCGTGGGACGCGACGAGCCGGCCGACCATCAGCGTGCTCGAGCGGCCCACGGCCGACACCGCGATGATTTCGTGGTGCGATGCGTGCACCGGGCACTACGGCTACCAGAAATGGCGGCTGTTCACGACGCGCAAGCGCGGCACCTGCGCGCTGTCGGGGCGGCCGATCGGGATCGGCGACAGCGTCTATGCGCCGCAATTGCTCGGCTCGACGCCGGGCAACGCCGCCGCGATGGTGCTGGCGGCGTGCATCGACGAAGCCTGCACCGCTCGAGGTCAGCTCGACGCAGCCTGACCGGCGCCGTAGGCCGGATCGTTGTTCTGCCGTTCCAGTTCGGCATCGAGATGCGCGGCATGCACCTCCGCCTCTGCTTCCGACATCAGTTCGCCTTCCCACTTCGCGACCACCGCGCTGGCGATCGAGTTGCCCACCGCATTCGTGGCCGAGCGGCCCATGTCGAGGAACGTGTCGACGCCGAGAATCAGCAGCAGCCCGGCTTCCGGGATGTTGAACTGGTGCAGCGTCGCCGCGATCACGACGAGCGATGCGCGCGGCACGCCGGCCATCCCCTTCGACGTCAGCATCAGGATCAGCAGCATCGTGACCTGCGTGCCGAGCGACAGATGGATGTTGTAGGCCTGCGCGATGAACAGCGACGCGAACGTGCAGTACATCATCGAGCCGTCGAGGTTGAACGAATAGCCCATCGGCATCACGAAGCTCGCGATCTTGCGCCGCACGCCGAAACGGTCGAGCGCGTCGAGGATCTTCGGATACGCGGCCTCGGAGCTCGCGGTCGCGAACGACAGCATGAACGCTTCCTTGATCAGCAGGAGCAGCTTGAACACGCGGCGGCCGAGGAACAGCAGCCCGGCGGCGACGAGCGTGGCCCACAGCAGCACGAGGCTCACGTAGAAGTCGCCCATGAACACCGCGAACTTCAGCAGGATCGACAGCCCGTTGATCGCGACGGTCGACGCCATCGCCGCCATCACTGCGAGCGGCGCGAGCTTCATCACGTAGCCGGTGATCTTGAGCATCACGTGCGACAACTGGTCGATCGCGGCGACGAGGATCTTGCCGCGCTCGCCGAGCGCCGCCAGTGCAACGCCGAAGAACAGCGAGAACACGACGATCTGCAGGATCTCGTTGTTCGCCATCGCCTCGGCGAACGACTTCGGCACCATGTGGCCGACGAAATCCTTCAGCGTGAACTTGGACGTCGCGAGATGCGCGGACGCACCGATGTCCGGCAGCGGCAGGCCGAGGTTCTCGCCGGGCCGCAGCAGGTTCGCCATCAGCAGCCCGAGCAGCAGCGAGATCAGCGACGCGGTGACGAACCAGCCGAGCGCCTTCACGAACACGCGCCCGACGGACGACGCATCGCCCATGTGCGCAATGCCGACGACGAGCGTCGAGAACACCAGCGGGCCGATCACCATCTTGATCAGCCGCAGGAACACATCGGACACGAGCGAGATGTAGCCGGCGATTTCCGCGGCCGACTGCTTGTCGGGAAGCTGCGTGAAGATCAGGTAGCCGATGAAGATGCCGGCCGCCATCGCGAGCAGGATCCAGCCTGCCGCAGACATTCGTTTGTTCATAACGGGATTCGTCGCACGGTGAAGGGGTTGACGGATGAAAGACGCGCATCGGGGCACGTGTGTGGCAAGCCGGTCGTACGCGCAATGCCACGCACAGGCGCCGATCGTGCTTGCGGATGTCCGCGAACGGACGCGCTGCCGCCGTCGCGGCCTTCGCGGAAACGCGAATGCGGGCGCCGGCGGTTCAGCATGATGCGATCGGGTCAGTAGCCGATCGCCGATCCGGCCGGACGGCGCGGATCGTTGTAGCCGTAGATGAAGCCGACACGCACGTTGCCGGACACGGACGAATCGTTCCCGGAACTCTGGCGGCTCGCCGCTTCGGTGCCCGGCAGGCCGACCATGATCAGCTCGGCCGCGCCCCACGGCGTCTGCTCGACCATCTTGTAGCCCATGTTGCGCAGGATCGCGAGCGTGTCGGGCGACAGGCCGTAGGTTTCGTAATAGACCTCGTCGGGCAGCCACTGGTGATGGATACGCGGCGCGGCAACCGCGTCCTGCGGCGTCATCCCGTAGTCGATCACGTTCAGCACGGTCTGCAGCGTGATCGTGATGATGCGCGACCCGCCCGGCGAGCCGACCACCATGAACACCTTGCCGTCCTTCGTCACGATGGTCGGCGCCATCGACGACAGCGGGCGCTTGCCCGGCGCGATCGAGTTGCGCGTGCCCTGCACGAGGCCGAACAGGTTCTGCGCGCCGACCTTCGTGGTGAAGTCGTCCATCTCGTCGTTCAGGAAGAAGCCCGTGCTCGGCGCGATGACCACGGCGCCGAAGCGGCCGTTGACCGTATAGGTCGTCGATACCGCATTGCCGTCGTGGTCGACGATCGAGTAATGCGTCGTCTCCGGCTTCTCGTGCACGCCGACGCCGGGCTGCACGTCGACCGACGGCGTCGCCGTGTCGGCATGGATGCTCTTGCGGATTTGCGCCGCGTATTCCTTGCTCGTCAGCTTCGCGACCGGATTGTCGATGAAGTTCGGATCGCCGAGCAGCGTGTTGCGATCCTCGTACGCGTGCCGCATCGCTTCGGTCATGTAGTGGACCGACGCCGCGGAGTGATAGCCCAGCTTGCGCAGGTCATACCCTTCGAGGATGTTCAGCGTCTCGCACATCGTCACGCCGCCCGAACTCGGCGGCGGCGCCGACACGAACTCGTAGCCGCGGTACGTGCACTTCAGCGGGGCCATGTCGTCGGCCCGGTAGGACGCGAAATCGGCCGCCGTGATCAGGCCGCCCGCCTGCTTCGACGCCGCCTCGACGATCTTCGGAATCTCGCCGTGATAGAACGCGTCGGGCCCCTGCGCCGCGATCCGCTCCAGCGTACGGGCCAGATCCTTCTGCACCAGGCGGTCGCCCGGCTGCAGCGGCGTGCCGTCGGGCCGCAGGAAGATGCGCGCCGCATCCGGGTCCTTCTTGAAGCGGTCGATCGTCGTGTCGAGGATGTCCGTATCGCCGCGCGTCAGGATGAAGCCGTCGCGCGCGAGCCGGATCGCGGGCGCCATCACCTGCTTGCGCGTCAGCTTGCCGTATTTGCGCTGCGCGAGATCGAGGCCGGCGACCGTGCCCGGCACGCCGACAGCGCGATAGCCGTACAGGCTTTCGCCCTGGCGCACGTTGCCCGACGCGTCGAGATACATGTTCGCCGTGGCCGCGGCCGGCGCGGTCTCGCGGAAATTGATGAAGCGGTCGCGGCCGTCGGCCAGGTGCACGGTCATGAAGCCGCCGCCGCCGATGTTGCCGCAGCACGGATTGGTCACCGCCTGCGCGTAACCGACCGCCACCGCCGCGTCCACCGCGTTGCCGCCTGCCTTCAGGATGTCGACGCCGATCTGCGATGCGAAGTGCTGCGACGACACGACCATGCCGTTCTTCGCTTCAACCGCGGGGTCCGAAGCGGCGAACGCGCACACGCTCAAAGCCGACAACAGGGTGAGTACGACGAGCCGCCTCATGCGGAATCCTCCAGACAAATAACCGGGCCATGCCGGGATGCGCCGCCGCGTCATCGCGTGCCAACGCTGCCGATCCGGCATGTAATAAACGGTACATTCCGGCGAGGCCGCGATCATAGCACTCGCTTTTTTTCGCCAAAACCTAGGGTTACTACTGAATTTCGTAGCGAATACGAGCGAAAACGCTTCCGGGGAAATGTTCATTTCATTACATCGATGAACGGACCGCATGGCCGAGTGATACGTCCCTCTAATTTCGGCCCGCGCGCGTCTCGCCGCACGTCGATCGGCTAACATGCGTGGAGTCCCGGCAGACGCACGTCTGCCGTTTGTCATTCAGATAAGAGAGCTGGAGTGCCCGATGGGGACGAGCATCAGGGCGTTGCTGTTATCCCAGATGGATAGCTTCACGCCGTCGGAACAAAAGGTTGCGCACGCGTTGCTGGATCGCTATCCGAGCCTCGGCCTCGGGCCGATCGCGAGCTTCGCGAAGCAGGCTGAAGTCAGCGATCCGACCGTGTTCCGCTTTGTCGGCCGGATCGGCTTTCCGAATTACTCGTCGTTCCAGCAGGCGCTGTACGACGAGATCGACACGGCGATGAATTCGCCGCTCGCGCGAATGGATGCGTTCCATTCGGAAACGGGCCTGCGCGACAGCCATTCGGCGATTTTCCAGCGGCTGTCAGAATCGCTCGCGGCCACGATCGAAGGGCTCGACGCAGCCGCGTTCGACGCAGCCGTGGCGTTGCTGGCCGATCCGGACGTCCGCATTTTCTGCGGCGGCGGGCGCTACACGGCGCCGCTCGCATCGCTGTTTTCGTTCACGCTGGCCTATGCGCGCCCGCACGTGCAGTACGTCGAACCGAACGTGAATCTCGCGTCGGTCGCACTGACCGACATGGGGCGCAACGACGTACTCGTCATCTTCGACTTTCGCCGCTACCAGAAGGACAGCATCCGCTTCGCGCAGGCCGCGCACCGGCTCGGCACGCGGATCCTGCTGATCACCGACGAATGGATGTCGCCGATCGGCAAGTTCGCGGAGATCGTGCTGCGGATCCACGGGCGCCCGTTCGCGATGCTGCAGACCAATGTGCCGGCGCTGGCGCTCGCGGAAGCGCTCGTGATCGGCGTGACGAACCGGCTGCCGGAGCTGGCGCGGCAGCGGATGGAAAAGATCGAGCATCTCAATACCGGGGGGATCGATCTGGACGCCAACCAGCGCGATTTGCCCGAATGACGATCGCTCGCCATTCGGGTGCGGGCGTCAGCTCTCGACATCCTCGAGACTGAACACCTCGGTCTTGTCGTTATACGAAAAGACTTCGCCGTAACGCCCCCAGTCGATCACCGCGTCGAGCGTTTCCTCGGCCGCTTCGTCCGACAGGAAATCTTCCAGCTCCTGCTCGAAGCGCACGCGCGGCGCACGATGGCCCGGGCGCTCGTTCAGCACCTTCTTGATCCGTGCGGCGAGCGGCACGTGCTTCAGCAGGTGATCCGCGAACATCAGCTTGCGCTCCTGCGTGCCGAATTCCGCGAACACGCGCGCGGGCGGCGTCAGAAATACGTCGCCTTCCCGCACGTCCGCGAAACCGAGGTACTGCAGCACTTCGGCGATCGGAAACAGTTCGTCGACTTCCAGATGCAGCGTGCGCGCGATTTCCGGCATGTCGGCACGGCCATGGTACGGCGCCATCGCGAGCGTTTCGATCAGGCCGGCCATCAGGTTGGTCGACACCTGCGGCAGCCAGCTGCCGAGCTCGAGCCCCTTCTTCGTCGCCTCGCCGGTCTGGCGGGCCGTCATCTTCGCGTAGATGTCGTCGACGAGCTTGCGGAAATCGGTGTCGAGACGGTTGCGCGGGTGCTTGAACGGCACCTTGATCTCGGCGATCACGCGGCCCGGATTCGACGACAGCACGAGGATCCGGTCGCACATGAACACGGCTTCCTCGATGTTGTGCGTGACGATCAGCACCGACTTGATCGGCATCCGCCCCTGCGTCCACAGGTCGAGCAGGTCGGTACGCAGCGTCTCGGCCGTCAGCACGTCGAGCGCGGAGAACGGCTCGTCCATCAGCAGGATCGTCGGGTCGACGACGAGCGCGCGCGCGAAGCCGACGCGCTGGCGCATGCCGCCCGACAGTTCGCGCGGATACGCGTTCTCGAAGCCGTCGAGACCGATCAGGTCGATCGCGGCCAGCGCGCGCTCGCGCCGCTCGCGCGCGCCGACGCCGAGCGCCTCGAGGCCGGCCTCCACGTTCTGCAGCACGGTGAGCCACGGGAACAGCGCAAAGGTCTGGAACACCATCGCGACGCCTTCGGCCGGGCCGCGCAGCGGCTGGCCGAGGTAGGTCACTTCACCGCCGGTCGGCTCGATCAGGCCGGCGATGATTCGCAGCAGCGTCGACTTGCCCGAGCCGGAACGGCCGAGCAGCCCGACGATCTCGCCTTCGCGCAGCGACAGGTTCGCGTCGTCGAGCACGAGCAGTTCGCCCTGCGACTTGTTGAAGCCGCGGTTCACATGCTCGACGCGCAGGATTTCCTCGCCGAGGCGCGGCGGCTGCAGCGGCTGGGATGTCTTGACAGGGGCGTTGATAACGGTCGAATTTTGCATCGCGCTTACTCTCAATCGAGACGGAGCCGGGATTCCGCATAGGCGTAC
>Ga0207695_10000818_pt1 | contig 57675 bp, 61 predicted proteins | sample KBSC54metaG_FD_184354 | JGI IMG/M metagenome (GOLD analysis project Ga0207695, IMG submission 184354) | Corn rhizosphere microbial communities from Kellogg Biological Station, Michigan, USA - KBS C5-4 metaG (SPAdes) (version 2) | ecosystem: Host-associated > Plants > Roots > Rhizosphere > Soil...
GGCAACCAGACCGGCGGGCGCGTGTTCCTGTTCCTGCACACGGACGACTTCCAGCGGGACTACACCGCGTACGGCACGCGCGGCGTGAAGTTCATCGAGCAACCGCGCTACGAAGACTATGGGACTGTCGTCGTCTTCGAGGATCTTTACGGCAACAAGTGGGACCTGATCGAGCGCAAGCTCTGAATGAGCTGCTGGCTTGAACAGCTAGAGGCGCACGCGCAAATACGCCGCCGGCCCGTAGAAATGCAGGCGGGCGCGCCCTTCCCAGTCGCTCTTGTCGGCTTTCAGATCGAGATTGTTCGCGCTGTACTCAAACGCGAGGCCGGCATTCTTCCACGGCATGAATTCCAGACCGAGCGTGCCGTTGAGAAGATGTCCCTGCAGCGTGCCGAAGGGTTTGCGCACGCCGGAGACGTCCGCGTAAACACGCCATGCGTCGTTTAACGAATGCCGCCAACCGAGCGTCAGCAACGGCGCGATTGCATTGTCTTCGGCGCTGCCGCGCCCGTGCACGGCGCCATCGTTGATCGACAAGCCGGCGTCGATCGTCCCGTGCAGATCGTAATACGCGGCGCCGAGGCCGAGACCGATGACGTCGTTGTCGCCGGGCGCGAACCACCAACGCCATTCCGCGTGATAGACGCGCAGCGTGAGCTTGGCATCGACGAACGCATTGACACGAAACACGTCGTCGTCGAAGACCAGGTCTCGATTCAGCCGCGCACTCGCCTGCTTCGAATAGGTGTAGCCGCCCAAGCTCAGCCCCTGGCTGTCGAACAACAGCGCGTCGACGCGAAACGCGGGCAATGAGCGGTGCTCGCTCAAGCCGAGATCGCGCTGGAAATCGACCTCGCTGCCCATGATCCCGGGCCCGTTCGCGGCAACCCGCGTTTCAACAGTAGGATAGAAATCCCCGAATGAGATGCTCAAGCGATCAAGTGGTGCGGGAATTTCCGCGCGCACTGACGCAGCAAATGCGCTCAGTGCAAGCGCGGACCAATAAAGCGTTCCTTGCACAGATTTCATGGCGTAGCCTCCGGCGACACGCTGCCAATGTACTTACCTTTGGCTTAATGGAACGAATCTCGCGCCACAACGGGCTTGCGCCCATGGTATTTTCGCGCACCCGAACCCGCGGAGCGATTGTGCGACAGCCCATCCCAAAGCAAGGCAGTCGGTGTCGCCGGGTGTGAGCGCGTATCGGCCGGCATGGCGGCTCGCCGCCCTCTTGCTGGCTGTCATTGCCTGCGTGCGCGCGTGCATCCTCGTGCTGCATAGCCCGATGCTTGCGCTGGCCAACAGCTACGACCAGGTGCGCTACACCGCATGCATCGACGTGGCACCGCTGCGTCCCGGGGTGCCTGCCGACGCGAGCAATCCTCAGGCGCCGTTGCGTGTGTATGCCTTTACGCATTTTTCGTTCGCGTCCTGCTACTGGACTTCCGACTTGTTGCTGACCGCGCCAGTGGCACTGGGCTGGAAACTGGTCGAGCATCTCGGCGGCGACTCCGCCCATTCGATCCGCACGCTCGGCGTGCTGCGCGTGGCGGTGTGGTGCGCGCTCGGCTGGTGGCTCACTCGGGCCCTGTGCCGGGCCAACCTGCATACGGCGGCGCTGGTGAACGGGCTGTGGCTTGCTGCCGTCGCGGCGGACCCCGCGAACACTCTGTACCTCAATACGTTCTATGCCGAACCGGCGGCGCTCATCGGCTTGTATGCCAGCATCGGCGGCGCGACGCTGCTCACGGCCGAGCACTCGCGCCAAGCGGTGGCCATGACGTTGCTCGGTGCTTGCGTGCTCGCACTGTCGAAATTCCAGCACGTCGCGTTGCCGGCGCTGCTCGGCATCGGCCTGCTGTTCGCCTGCGGCCGTTCGGCGCGGCTGACGGCTACATTGCTGCTGGCCGGCACGCTGGTCGGCGGCTTGGCTGCTACGGCCAACCGGCACTTTGCACAAGAGACGATGCACGGCATTGCATCGGCGAACCGTGCCGACTTCGTCCTCAGTGCTCTGCTGATGAACGTGGACGATCCGACCGCGACGGCCGCGCGTCTGGGCCTGCCCGCCGACTGCGCGCGCCACGCGAATGTCGACGGCCTCTTCGTCCTGCCGGAGCCGTACGAAAAAATCTGCTCCGGCATCGACAAGATCTCGACGCCACAAACCTGGCTCGCACTGCTGGGTGAACCGGTCGCGTTCGCGCGCACCCTGCTGCGCACGCCGGCGCTCACGCTGCCTTGGCTGCCGGATTATCTCGGAATCGTCGAAGGTATGGATCACGGCAAACTGCCGCCCGCGCAATGGTCACTCGCCACGGCATTCGGCAGCAGCACTGTGATCGCATGGGTGCTGCTGCTCGCGCCGTGGATCGTCTTGTTCGCTGCCTGGCGCGCGCGCCGGCCCGCGCGCGCGTATGCCGCACTGTGCGCGACGGCCAGCGCCGCGATTGTCGCGATCGCGTTATTCGGCGAAGGTTATGTGGATCTGGCCAAGCACGTCGAACTCGCCTTCGATGCTGTGCTGGCGAGCCTATGCCTGCCGTGCGTCGGGTGGCTGCGTCGAGAGCAAACGGCCGGCAGCGCGGGGCTTGCCGATCCGGACCATAGCGCCTAGCGCCGGTCGATCGGCACAAACTTCAGATTTTCCGGCCCGGTGTAATTCGCACTGGGGCGGATGATCTTGCCGTCGATACGCTGCTCGATCACATGCGCGCACCAGCCGGTGGTGCGCGAGATCACGAACAATGGCGTGAACATCGCAGTCGGCACGCCGAGCATGTGGTAGCTCACGGCGCTGAACCAGTCCAGGTTCGGGAACATCTTCTTGATGTCCCACATCGTCGATTCCAGGCGTTCGGCAATATCGAACATGCGCATGTTCTTTTGTGCCGAGGAAAGCTCGCGTGCCACTTCCTTGATCACTTGGTTGCGCGGGTCGCCGGTGGTGTAAACCGGATGGCCGAAGCCGATCACCACTTCCTTGGCGGCAACGCGTGCGCGGATGTCGGCTTCCGCCTGGTCCGGGGTGTCATAGCGTTTCTGGATCTCGAAGGCGGCTTCGTTCGCGCCGCCATGCTTGGGCCCGCGCAGGGCGCCGATCGCGCCGGCGACGCACGAATACATGTCGCTGCCGGTGCCGGCGATCACGCGCGCGGCGAACGTCGAGGCATTGAACTCATGCTCGGCGTACAGGATCAGCGAAGTGTGCATCGCGCGCACCCACTGCGCGCTGGGCTTTTCACCGTGCAGCAGATGCAGGAAATGTCCGCCGATCGAACCATCGTCCGTCTCCACGTCGATGCGCTTGCCGTTGACCGCGAAGTGATACCAGTACAGCAGCATCGAACCGAGCGAGGCGATCAGGCGGTCGGCGATATCCTTGGCGCCGGCGCTGTTGTGGTCGTCCTTCTCGGGCAGCGCACAACCGAGCGCGGACACCGCGGTGCGCATCACGTCCATCGGATGCGCGGATGCCGGCAGTTGCTCGAGCACGGCTTTGACCGATGCCGGAATACCGCGCAGCGCCTTGAGCTTGGCCTTGTAACTCGCCAGCTCCGCCGCGTTCGGCAGCTTGCCGTGCACGAGCAGGTAGGCAATCTCCTCAAACTCGCTCCGGGTGGCGAAATCGAGGATGTCGTAGCCGCGATAATGCAGATCGTTGCCGGTACGGCCTACCGTGCACAATGCCGTATTGCCGGCGGCGACGCCGGACAGGGCGACGGATTTTTTCGGCTTGAATGCAGTAGCGGTTTCGCTCATTACTTTCTCCGTTCACACCATCAGAAGATGGCGCTCGATATTTCAGTTGACGAAAATCTCAGCTTCCGGCAGCCGTGGACATTGGTCGACCGGCCGCACCAATTGCATAATTCCCTTGTAACCGACTGGATGTTGATCGCTGTAGATCCAGCACTCATCGAGCGTCGAGCAGAAACAGATATTCATCGTCATGCGTTCGACGGCGCCATTGCGAAACGTTTTCCAGCGCTCCTCATCCTTGATTCCGATGGCTCGCACCTGTTCGCCCGCGCTGATCACGCCAGGATTCAACGTGGACTGCACGTAATCGTGCGGCGGCACGCCAAGCGCAATCAGCACGTTGGCCCAGGTCGTCTGCGGTTTGCCGTCGATGAAGACTTGAGCGCTCTTCACGATCGCGGGGCCGACGCCCTTGTTGTAGACATAAATCGACCGGTTGCCGTCGTCATTGCCGGCTTCAAGATACGGCCATACCTGCGCGCGTACCTGCTGATGCTGGATATACGCCGTATATCCGGACACGAACAGCGCCAACAAACCAACGAGCGCCGCTATGACCGCGGCAACGCCATCCCACTTGCGGCGCGGCGCGTCCGCCGGTTCCTCGCGTAGGGGCTGCGACAATTGTTGTTCGTCCATTCGCGCTTGCTACTTGCTCTTGGTAGCGAACAGCGAGTCGAGCTTGCGTTCGTAGTCGTGATAACCGATGCGATCGTAGAGTTCCTCGCGCGTCTGCATCGTATCGAGCACGTTCTTCTGGTGACCGTCGCGGCGGATCGCGGTGTATACAGTCTCCGCGGCCTTGTTCATCGCACGAAACGCCGACAATGGATAAAGCACGATGCCGACACCGGTCGTGCGCAGCTCATCGACGGTGAACAGCGGCGTTTTGCCGAACTCGGTGATATTCGCAAGCACCGGCACCTTCACCGCGCCGACGAATTTCCGGTACGTCGGCAGATCGTAGGCCGCTTCGGCGAAGATGCCGTCGGCGCCGGCTTCCACGCAGGCGAGTGCGCGCTCGATCGCCGCGTCCACGCCTTCCATCGCGATCGCATCGGTGCGCGCGATCAGAAAGAAGCTTGCATCGGTCTTGGCGTCCACGGCGGCCTTCACGCGATCCGCCATTTCCTGTTTGCTGACGATCTCTTTGCCGGGGCGATGGCCGCAGCGCTTCGCACCGACCTGGTCCTCGATATGGCATGCCGCGGCACCGAACTTGATCAGCGACTGCACGGTACGCGCGATGTTGAATGCGCTCGGGCCAAAACCGGTATCGCAATCGACCATCAACGGCAAATCACAGACGTCGGTTATGCGGCGAACGTCGGTCAGCACATCGTCAAGCGTATTGATGCCCAGATCCGGCAGACCCAGCGACCCGGCTGCAACACCGCCGCCGGACAAATAGATCGCGCGGTAACCCGCTCGCTTCGCCAGCAGCGCGTGATTGGCGTTGATAGCCCCGATCACCTGCAACGGTTTTTCGGCGGCGAGCGCAGCACGGAAGCGGGCGCCAGGAGAAGACATAGCGTTCATGGGAGGCTTTCCGGGAAAACGGCGCATTTTAGCCGATTCCGCCAACGGAAGCCCCGTTGCGTTGCCTGCATGCATCGTGGCTGGCGAAACCCCGGCTAAATGCGGCGCTGAATGATGCCTGCACGCGCGCAGGCGATCGGCAACCGCTCCGAAGTTGCGGCGTCTAAGGGGTAAGCAACTCCCGGAGATTTGCAATGAAACCTCTAGCCAGAACTCTGATTGGCGGCGCCGTCCTAGCGACCGCGCTGTTCACGACCGGCTGCTACTACGACACCTATCCGCAATACCGCCATTACCGCTCGACGAGCTATTACGACGATGACGGCTACTATCACCATGACACCAATTACCGGGTTCGCGCGGGCGGCGTGTGGGTGCCTGGGCATTGGCGCGGCGACGTGTGGATTCGCGGGCACTGGGAATAATCGCCGCTGCTGACGCTTACTTCGACGTCTCCAGACGCCGCCATATCGCCGCCACTTCAGCGTGATCGTCCGCACTCATGTTGGTGCGCGGCGGCTCGAGCCGGGCATGCTGCTCGAGTACCGTGCGCGCCTCGCCGGCGCGGCCGGCATCGAGCAGGCACTGTGCGAAGTGGGCGGCGTACAGCGCCTCGTACGGGTGTTGCGGGCCCATCTGTGCGACGTAATCGGCGATTGCCGGTTCGAACTCGCCCAGTGCGACCGGGATCGCGCCCGTACGGCAGCGCGTTTCGGCGATCTTCAAGCGAGCGTGGATAACATTGACGAAAGTCGGCGCGAAACGCCTCGAGCGGATCGACAGTTCGCGCTCAAACAATGGCAGCGCAGCGGCAGCGCGTCCGAGCCTGAGCAGCAGCGCCGCCTCGTTGTCGCACGCGTCGGCCAGTTGCGTGGAAGCCGGATCCTCGACGCGCTCGCGTATTGCCAGCACTCGCGCGCACAACGCTTCCGCCCGCGCATAGTCCTTGACGGACTCGGCGATTTCACAACGCAACTGCAGCACGTCGGCGAAATCCGTCGATTGTTCCCCGTACGCCCTGCGGATCTGCGCCTCCTGCGCAGCGAGCAGGCGCTCCGCATCAAGCTTTTTCTCGCCATAGATTGCGTCGCGGATGATGATCAGACGCTGCAGCGCCAATGCTGCCGTGCTGTCTTCGCCATAGTGCGCGGAGACGATCTGCCACGCGCGCTGCATCAGCGCAACCGCCTTCGCGTCGTCCGGCTCCTTGAGCGCGTTGACGCGCAGCACATCGGCGAATTCCAGGGTGTCGCGCAGGTCCGCTCTATCGCTATCCTGCAGCAGGCGCGCCGCGGCGGCGCGCGCCTCTTGAGAATGCCCCTCGTGATCGGCCATGCGCACCTTGGTCAGGTCCGCGGCCAAACGCTGCGGCGCGTTGGCCGGCAGGTGGGCCGCATCGATCATCGTTTGCGCTTCGGCGAGAACGTGCCGCGCAGTGATCACGTCGCCGGTTTCCACTGCCGCCCGCGCCTGCTGCAGCTTCAATTCCAGCAATTCCACATGCAGGTCGTCCGCGTTCGCTTCCAGCGCAGGCAACGTGCGCTCGATCAGGTCGCGCGCGCGTTGCGCCTGATCCAGATCCAGATAGCTGGCCGCCAGCACCGCCACAGCAATTGCCTTGTGGCGCGAGTTTGCGTTCAGCGTGCGCAGCGTGCGTTCGGTATTCTGATCGAGTAGCTTCGAGCGCCGAAGCGGGCCGCGGCGCGGCAGAGTTGCCCGGACCGGCACGCAGCAGATCGGTCAGCATGGCGCCGGTGACGCTGCGCACCTGTGCTTCGCGGGCAGCGCGCGAACCCTCGTCACGGGCGATGTTCATCTGGCGCAGTGCGAACCACTCGCTGGCGAACAGCAGGCCCAGCACGACCATACCGAGGCCTACGGCGTAGCGGTGACGGCGCAGAAAGCGCCCGGCGCGATAACGGAAATTACCGCCGCGTGCGCTGACCGGACGGCGATCCAGATACGCGTTGAAATCGGCGCAGACCGCGTCCATCGAGGTGTAGCGATCCGCCGGCCCCTTGGCCAGCATCTTGCGCACGATGGCATTCAGATCGCCGCTGAGCACGCCCCGCAGATGCTTCGCGTCGATCTGGTTGCCCCAGGCGCTGCGCAGTGAATCGCTGTCGAACGCCCGCGCCAGCGAAATCGGTTCGTCCTCGGCCACTGCGCGCGCCCACGCGTAGTGATCGGCGGGATCCACACGATACGGCGCCGCGCCGGTGAACACGCGGAAGCACAGCATGCCGAACTGATAGACGTCGGTCGCAACCGTGATCGGCTCGTTCCGGAACTGCTCCGGCGCGGCGTAGTCGGGAGTCATCGGACCGGCTTGCGCCGTCAGCGTGGGCGTTTTTCCGGCCGTGTCGGCGCCGATCAGCTTGGCGATGCCGAAATCCAGCAGTTTCACCCGGCCGGCATCGGTGACGAGGATGTTCGACGGCTTGATGTCGCGATGCACGACCAGGTTGCGGTGCGCGTAGGCCAGCGTCGCCGCCACGTCGCGCAGCAGTCGCACGCGCGCATCGATGTCGCAGCCGGCCTCCACGCAATACAGCGTGATCGGCGCGCCGTCCACATATTCCATTGTATAAAAAGCCTGTCCGTCGGCCAGTTCGCCGCCGTCGTACAGCGGCGCGATGTTCGGATGCACGAGGCGCGCGAGGATCTGGCGTTCGCGCTCGAAGCGCTCATGCGCACTCGCACCGACGCCGGTCTGCACGACTTTGAGCGCGACTTGCTGGCTGAATTTGCCGTCGGCGCGCTCGGCCAGATACACCACGCCCATGCCGCCGATGCCAAGCAGGCGCGTCACGCGGTAGGCGCCGAAGCGCCGGCCGAGCTGGTCTGCGTCATCGACCGCCAGAGAGCTTTGCAGCAGCGGCGCCGCTACGTCCGCGGCGACGTTCTCCACCAGCGGCGACGTGCGCGCGTGCTCGGCAAGCAGGCGCGCCAGATCGTCGCGCAATTCCGCATCGCTCTCGGACAACTCAGCCAGAAACTGCGCCTGCGCGTCGCGCGGCAGATCGAGCGCCCGGTCCAGCAGCGGCCGCAGCCGGCCCCAGGTTTCCGCGCCGATCTGCGCCATCGGCGTTATCCCGCCACGGCTGCGTCGCGGATCGCGTCGCCGAGAAAGGCGCGCGCCATGTCCCAGTGCCGGCGCACGGTACGTTCGTTGACGTCGCGTGCGCGAGCGATCTCGACAAACGAAAGACCGGCGAAGAAATGCCACTCCACGAGTTGCGCCAGATCCGCGTCGCACGCGCGCAGTTTGCCGAGCGCGGCGTCCACGGCCAGCAATTCGTCGATCGAGCGCTCCGTCTGTTCGAGGCTATCGGTCAATTCCGTGCGCGCGAATGCGCCGCCGTGCTTGTCGGTCGCGTGCTTGCGTGCAATATCGAGCAGCACCTGGCGCATGGCCTGCGCAAGCAGATTGTAGAAATGCGCGCTGCCCGACAATTGGCGCTCGTCGCCGCGCGCGAATTTGATCCAAGCCTCGTGCAGGAGGGTGGTCGGATTGATGCTGAGTTGTCCGCCCGAGCGCCGCACCTGACCGCGCGCGATGCGCTTGAGTTCGTCGTAGACCAATGCGAACAGGGTTTGCTGCGCGTCGGCATCGCCACGACCGGCAGCGTCGAGAAGCTCGGTAACCTGCGGCCGATTCGGCATGTCGCACCCGCTCTCTTCCAGCGCCGAATTCTAGCAGTATCGCGCCGCTGCCGAGGATCGCAGAAAGTCCGGTATTCTTGCCAATCCCGTTATACGATGTGCCGGCAGTATCCGCGGCTGGATGAGAGCGAAGAGCATGCCTTCAATTTGGAGACGCTGGTTCAGCCGCGGCGATGCACAGGCTGATGCCGCGATCGCGTCCCCGAGTGCTGGCTACCGTCCGGACCTGATCCCCTGCCTGCACGCGGAACATCAGGAATTGCTGGCGCTGTTCGGGGCCCTGGAGCGCGCGAGCAAATCCGCCGACGAAGTGACATGCCGCACCGCTCTCGACCGCTTCACGCGCCTGCTGCAACAGCATCTGCTCGCGGAAAACCGGCATCTGTACGGCTACTTCGCGCGCCATGCGGACCCGAATCCGAACGTCGCGCAGCGCGTGGAAACCATGTCCACTGAAATGCTGCAGATCGGCAAGACCTTGCACCGCTTCGTCACGGCGTACGCGCAGGCGCCGTGGACCGCCGGACTGCGCGAGAAGCTGCAGCAGGAAATTCCCGTGATCGGTTCGGTGCTGTCGCGCCGCATCCACGAGGAAGAAACCGAGTTGTATCCGCTGTACCTGCCACGCACTTCGTAGAAATCCGTCGCACGAGCTTCGCCGGAAGCTGCTCTCGGCCTGAATGGGTCGCCATCGCCAGAGCGGACAGTGTCCGCCATGTCCGGTTTCTTTCGCCCTCGCGTAATACCAATGCAAGACATCACCGCGCGATGTCACATCGGAGACGAGGTCATGAATTCCCGCTATTTGCTGGTACGCCTGCTGCTGGCGATGTTGGTGCTGCTCAGCGTCGTTCCTGCTTACGCCGCAACGTCGTACTGCGTCACCAATTCGCAAGAGTTGCAGCTCGACTTGAGCCTGGCCGCCAAGAACAAGGGCGACAACGTGATCAGGATAGCGCGCAGCGCTACCGCGTACACGCTGACGACCGTGGATTTTTATCAGATTTACGGCGCGATGTCCCTGCTCGGCGGATACGACGCGAATTGCAAAACACGCATCGTCGACTCCGCCAATACGGTAATCGATTTCGCCGGCACTTCGCCGCTGTTCCAAACGTACTACGCGCCGTCGAATTCGCTGCTGCAGTTCGATGGACTCACGTTGCAAAATGGCGCGCAGATCATGTTTTCCGTCGGTAGCTACAACTGCTGCATACCCGACGAAGCCGGCAATCTGCGCGTGACCAATACGCGCATTACCGGCTTCAGCGCCAACGTCGGGTATCACAACGACGGCACCGTACTTTTCGACGGAACCAGTTCGCACATGCTGCTGAGCAATGTGCTGATCGATCACATCGTGCAGACTGGCAGCTCGGCCTGCGCCGTGAGCTTCAATACCGGGGGCAGCAGCCTCACGCAGTTGAGTTATCTCAGCGTCGATCTGGCGGGCGGCAAGCCATTCTGCTTCGAGGCCGACGAGTTGGAGGGAGAGGGCGGCACGTTCCACTACGACGTTTACAACAGCGTGTTCTGGGCTTCCGACGGCGGCAACACCGGGTTGCTCGGCATTCAGAAGGAGGGTTCGATCGAGGTCAATCTCGTCAATGACGTCTTTCACTCGTACCTCGGCGATGGTGCCGTAACCTCCAAGTCGGCACTCGCGCCGATGCAATCCGACCCGCTCTGGGTGGACCCGGCGAACGGCAACTATCATCTGGCTGCGAGCCAGCCAGGCGGCGCGGCCAATGCGGCCGTCAACAATGGCGCGAGCATCGTTCCGTTCGGCGTGACCAGTCGCGACATCGAAGGCAATCAACGGCCGGTCGGCAGCCACCCGGATCGCGGGGCCTACGAGTCGCCGTTCGACGACGCGTCCACGCTGACGGTCACCAGTACCGGCGACGACGGCAGCGCCGGCACGCTGCGCGCGGCGATTACGAATGCCAACATGTATGCCGGAGCGCACATGATCGTGTTCGATCTGGGCGGCTGTCCAGCGGTGATTTACCTCAGTTCACCACTGCCGAACATTACGAGTGCGATCACCGTGGACGGTTATACGCAAGCCGGATCGAGCCCGAACGACAGCGAGAACGTATTCGACGCCAGTCTGTGCGTGCTGATCAAGCCGGCGACCAGCGCGTTGGCAGCGTTCCGTGTGCCGAGCAACGCCCAGGGCGGCAGCGCCGCGTCGCTGACTCTGCGCGGCGTCGGCCTCGGCGGCTTCGGGCAGGACGTATTGCTGCTCGGCGGCGCCAACCATGTGATCGTGGGCAACCAGTTCGGGGGCACCGCCAATGGTGTCGATCTGGGCACGTCGAGCCTGACCGACATCACAGTCGGTGTCGACGCCGACAGTTTTGTCATCGGCAGTTTCGACCTGGCCAATCGCAACGTCATCGGCGGCGCGCCGCTGGGCACCGGCATAAATATCCAGTACGGAGTCGCCAGCGACACCGACCATTGCCAGATCGTCAACAACTGGATCGGTTTCGCGCCGGACGGCGTGAGCGCGATGCCGAACGCATTCGGCGTCCAGGTGAGCGGCAGCGGCTGCGCCGTCGTCGACAATCGCCTCGTCGGCAATTCCGTGCATCAGTTATGGATCAATGGTGGGCACCACAACGTCGTCCAGCACAACATCATCGGGTACAACCTGGCTGTGGACGATTTGCCGAACAGTGGCGTCGGCATACTGATCAGCGGCGATGACAATACGATCGGTGGCTCCGCGACCGGCATCTCGCCGGGCGATCTGCTGAGCAATGTGGTCGGCAAGATGACCGGCGGCGGCATCGTGGTGGCGTCGGGCGTCGGCAATTCGATTCGCGGCAACTCCGTTACGAACAACGGCCCGAATCACGACGGCGCCGGCATGGACATCGATCTCGGCAATGACGGCCCGACCGCGAATGGCAACAGCAATTTCGGACCGAACTACCTGCAGCACTTCGCCGTGGTCGATGGCGTGCTCTACACGGACTATCCGCCGGTCGGCGACTTCAACCTGCCGGCGACGCTCAGCGCGCATCTGGATGCGGCGCCGGGCGACTATCGTGTCGACCTGTACTTCAGTTACGACTGTTCGGCCAGCGGACGCGGGCATGCGCAAAGCTACCTGCGTGATTTCGCCGTCAGCATTCCCGCCGGCAGCAGCACGGCGGCGTTTTCATTCCCGTTCAATCTGCCGGTCGCCAAGTCGTTCAACGGCCTGGCCTTGACCGCCACGAGCGTCGTCAATGGCACTTCCGAAGTCGGCACATGTTTCGCGCTCGGCAACGCCGTGAATGATGCCATTTTCAAGAGCGGCTTCGGCTACGGCGCCGAGTATTGAAGCACCGCGAAAAAAAGGGCGGCCAAGATGCCGCCCTTCATTTCCGCAGCATGTCCGTATTGATCAGCACACGGCAATTCGCCAACTGCGACGGACTTGACCGGCAACACGTCTGCTTACTGGACAACGGCGAGGACATCGAAGAACGGTTTCAATCCGTAATCGTTCGCGCGCTTTCCCCGATGCGCCGGATGCCATGCGAGGGCGTCCGGCGCTTTTTTTTGACTGCGCTCAGTGCTGGCGCGCCGCTTCCAGCTCTGCAGCGATGCGATCGGCTTTGTATACTTTGTGCAAAGCTTCGAGTATCGCGCCGGAATGCACCGCAACCGTGCGGTTGACGCGTTCGTCGAACCAATAGTCGCCGCCGAGCGATTCGATGTTGCCATCGAACACGAGACCGACGATTTCGCCGTTGCGATTGACCATCGGGCTGCCCGAATTGCCGCCGATGATGTCGTTCGTTGTGACGAAGTCGAAGCGCTGCTGCATGTTGAGCTGCGACTTGGCATCGAGCCAGGTCTGCGGCAACGCGAACGGATCCTGGCCCGTCGCTCGCGCGAACGCACCGGCGATGTTGGTGAACGGCTGCACGAACTTGCCTTTCACTTCCCAGCCCTTGACTTCGCCGAACGAGAAGCGCTGCGTGAACGTCGCGTCCGGATAGACGCTGGTCCCGTACTTTTCGAACCGTGCAGCGGCGATCAGCTCGGAGTTCTTGTCGATTACCGATTCCACTTCGTCTTCGTAGCGCTTGCGGATTGCGCGCGCCTGCGCATCGATGCTGCGCGCGAGCACGATGAACGGATCGTTCGACTTCGCGACGGCATCGCCCTTGTCGTTCCACAGCGATTTGCGCAAAGCCGCGTCGCCAAGCCCGGTTCCGGCAATCCACTTCTGGGCCAATGCCTCGGGCGACTCCTTGCCGAGCACCTGTTTGACGAACGGATCATCCGCGCCGAGCCATTCGCGCAGCTTCGTCAGCGCGAGCGTCAGTTTCACTTTCTCGAATTCCGGATAGACCGGCGCGGTGGAGAACAGGCGCTGTTCCTGCGCCGGCAGCGCCGACTCGGTGAACTCGCGCAGGCGCTCGGCATTCGGCTTCTTGCGTTCGTCCGCGCCGCGCACGAGCGCGCGTGCGTAGCTGAAATATTTCGAGTTGAAGCCGCGGCCATATTCGATGAACGTCAGCGGCACGTGCAGATTGCGATACGTCGTCTGCGCTTTCGCAATCTCGTCCCACGCCGCTCCGTACTTGGCCTTGCGCGCCGGATCGGCATTGACGTAGTCGCGCAGCTCCGCTTCCTGCTTGCGCTTGAAGTTGAACACCGCCGGATCGAGCAACGCCTGCAGACGCCCATACAGCGCCTTGTATGAATTCTCGATGCCGAACAGATCGCTCTGCGCGATGCGCGATTGTTCCGCGCCCTGGCTGCGGAATTGCTCGATGACGCCGCGCGCTTCGGACAGTTGCAGCAGGCGGTTGACGGTGTCGACGTCGCGCACGGTTTCCAGTTCGGAAATCGTCAGTTGCCGGTCGGTGCCGCCCGGATTGCCGACCGTGATCGTCAGCTCCCCATCCTCGGCGCCCGCTTTGGAGAACGGGAAGAAATCCTTGACGACCGCAGGCTTGTCGTCCTCGTACGCACGCAGCACGCCCATGTCGAGGTCGTAGCGCGGGAAATTGAAATTGTCCGGATCGCCGCCGAAGAACGCGATGGCCAGTTCCGGCGCGAACACGAGGCGCACGTCCTGATAGCGATGGTACTTGTATATGTCGTACACGCCGCCGTGATAGAGACTGATGACTTCGCAACGCGTGTGCTGCTTGTCCGTACCGACGCATTCCTTCTCGATATCGGATTTCACCGCTTTCTCGGACTTGCTGTATTCCGCGCCGCTCTTGCCTTCGGTCGCCTTCTTCACGCGCGCGGTCACGTCGGAAATCGCGTCGAGCCGGTTCAGCTCGATCTCGGGACACTTGATCTCGTCCTTGCTCTCTTTCGCGTAGAAACCGGTCTTGATGAAATCCTTGTCGGCAGTTGAAAGCTGCTGCACGCAGGAATTCACGCAGTGGTGATTGGTCAGCACCAAACCCGTGGGCGAGACGAACGACGCGGAACAGCCGCCGGCGATGCGCACGGCCGCGCGCTGCGCGCGCGTGACCCATTCGGCCGCCGGCGTGAAATTGTATTTGGCCTGCAACTGCGCGACGGGCAGGTTGTCGGGTGTCCACATGCCTTCACCGGCGAATGCGCACGCGGCACTGAGCCCGAGGCTCGTGGCAACAATAAGTTTTTTCAAGTCAATCTCCCCATAATTGCGAACAGTCGAGTCTAGAGCGGCCGTCACCGGCCGCTCCGTGCCAGAAGTCACGTCTATCCGCGTTTGGCGAACAGGTGCTCGACGCCGGCGCGTTCCTCACGCAGCTCTTTTTCCGTCGCATCCATGCGTTCGCGAGAGAACGCGTTGATGTCGAGGCCCTGTACGATACTGAACTTGCCGTCCTTGCAGGTCACTGGGTAACCGTAGATCACTCCCGGCTTGATGCCGTAGCTGCCGTCGGACGGAATGCCCATCGAGGCCCAATCGCCATCCGTCGTGCCGAGCGCCCATGTGCGCATGTGGTCGATCGCCGCGGAAGCCGCCGAAGCCGCGCTCGATGCACCGCGCGCCTTGATGATCGCCGCTCCGCGTTGTTGCACCGTCGGTATAAAAGTATCCTTGTACCATTTTTCATCGACGACGCTCAGCGCCGCCTTGCCGTTGACGCTGGCGTGGTGAATGTCCGGATATTGCGTCGAGGAATGGTTGCCCCAGATCGTCACCTGCCTGATCTGGGTCGTGTGCGTGCCGGTTTTCTCGGCCAGCTGGCTCAATGCGCGATTGTGGTCGAGGCGCACCATCGCCGTGAAACAGTTCGGATCCAGATCCGGTGCATTCTGCTGCGCGATCAGTGCGTTCGTGTTGGCCGGATTGCCGACCACGAGCACCTTCACATTGCGCTTGGCGTGCGCGTTGAGCGCCTTGCCTTGTGGCGCGAAGATCGCGCCATTGGCTTCGAGCAGATCCTTGCGTTCCATGCCGGGGCCGCGCGGGCGCGCGCCGACGAGCAGCGCGTAGTCGACATCTTTCGCGGCGACGTTCGCGTCGTCGGTCGCGACCACCCCGGCCAACGTCGGGAACGCGCAATCGTTGAGCTCCATGACCACGCCCTGCAGCGCCGGCAGCGCGGGTGTGATTTCGAGCAGATGCAGAATGACCGGCTGATCCGGGCCGAGCATGTCGCCGGCAGCGATGCGGAACAGCAGGGCGTAGCCGATCTGGCCGGCGGCGCCGGTGACGAGTACGCGTACGGGTTGCTTCATGACCGACTCCTAGTGCGAAATTTTCCGATGCCGCGCCGATGCGGCAGTTACCTCAGTTCAGCGAAGAATTGCTGGATGCGCTTCAGGCCGTCGGTGAGCTCGCTCGGCTTGCATGTGTAGGAAATGCGGATCGCACGCGGTTCGCCGAACGCGGAGCCCGGCACGCAGGCTACCCCTTTGGCGTCGAGCAGGGCGCCGCAGAAATCGACGTCATTGGCGATCGCATTCGCGCCATGCTTCTTGCCGAACGCAACGGAAATGTCCGGAAACGCATAAAACGCGCCTTGCGGACGCGGGCAGCGCACGCCCGGGATTGCCGCGAGCGCGGCCATGACTTCATCACGGCGTTTGGCGAAGTCGGCGTTCTTCTGCTTCGGCACGTCCTGTGGACCGTCGAGTGCGGCGACTGCCGCGGCGGTGACGACCTCGGGCAAGTTCGTGATGTGATTCGAATTCAAAGTGACCATCGCCTGCGCGACCGATTCCGGTCCGGCAATGAGACCGACGCGCCAGCCGGGCATGCCATAAGTCTTCGAAACCGAATCGATGATGACAACTCGGTCGCGCAGTTCCGCACGCGCCTTGATCACATGCGCATACGGCAAGCCATCGAAGATCATGCGGTTATAGATGTCGTCCGACAGTACCCACAGCGTCGGGTGTTTGGCGAGCACGTCGGCGATGGCGTTGATCTCGTCCGGCGTGTAAACCATGCCGGTCGGATTGGACGGATTGTTGAACAGCAGCAGCTTCGTGGTGGGCTTGATCGCCGCGTCGAGCTGGGCCGGCGTGAGCTTGTAGTTTTGTTCGGCCGGACATGGCAGCAATGTGATCTTCGCGTCGAGAATTTCGGCGATGTCGACGTAACTGGTCCAGTACGGCGTCGGGATCAGGATTTCGTCGCCTTCGTCGAGCAACGCGTACATCAAGTTGAACAGCACCTGCTTCGCGCCGACCCCGGCCGCCAGATTCTTGCGCTCGTAGCCTTCGAAGCCGCCTTCGCGCAGATGCTTGAGGAAGGCATCGAGCAGCGCGTCGCTGCCGCGGTTGGAGCCGTATTGGCCGCTGTCGTGCTTGAGCGCCTCATGTGCTGCCGCATAGACGTGCTCCCCGGGCAGAAAATTCGGCACGCCGATCGAGAAGCTGATGATGTCGCGACCCGCCGCTTTGAGCTTCTTCGCCTTCTCGGCAACCAGCATGATGGCACTGGGTTTCGCACGGCTCATGCGCTGCGCAAGCTTCAGCATCGAAGATTCCTCGGAAGACAAAAACGGAACGCGAAATTCTAACATAGCCCCTGCTGCGCCGCCGCAGTGTCGCGGACATCCACCGAAGAATTGTCGTGGGGAATTTTGCTAAGCTCGGCCCGTTCGGCAGGGGCGGACCAAACCAACACACGGAGGCGCGTATGCTGCACTTGATCTGGATGATACTTGTCGGTTTCATCGTTGGCCTGATTGCGCGCGCGATCATGCCCGGCGTCGAGCACATGGGTTTCTGGATGACCTCTATTGTCGGCATCGGCGGCTCGCTCGTCGGCGGCCTGATCGGCATGGTCATCAAGCGCCCCGCGCCCGGAGCGATGTTTCATCCGGCGGGTTTTCTGCTGTCCATCGTCGGCGCTCTCGTCTTGTTGTGGGTGATTCAGCGCGCCGGCATCCACTTCTAGATCGGCTGTCACGCCGGCAAAAGAAAAGCCGCCCCGAGGGCGGCTTTTTTTCGTGCTCGCAATCGATCTTGATCAACGCGCATCGAGCGCCTGATTCCACTGCTCGATGCGCCGGTGCATCTTCGTCAGCAGCGGCTGGTAATCGCCGTGGATCGTGATCGAGCCGATCTTTTCGCCGGCGCGCACGGCATCGACGATCTTGCGGTCCTCGCCATCGATGATCTGGCCGAACACCGTGTGCTTGCCATCGAGCCACGGCGTCGGCACGTGGGTGATGAAAAACTGGCTGCCGTTTGACGCAGGACCTGCGTTCGCCATCGAAAGCACGCCGGGTTTATCGTGCTTGAGCGCCGGCACGATTTCATCTTCGAAGCGATAGCCGGGGCCGCCGCGGCCGTCGCCGTTCGGACAACCTCCCTGGATCATGAAATCGGGGATCACGCGATGAAACGTGAGCCCGTCGTAGTACTTGCGCACGGCCAGATTGACGAAGTTCGCCACGGTGACCGGAGCCTGTTCAGCGAACAGGTGCAGATGAATCGTGCCACGCGCGGTCGTGATGTGGGCCTGGATGTCGGGGTGCAGAGTCGTCATGGTCGAAATTCCGTGGGGATTGGCCGAAATGATAGCCCAAGCCGAACTTTTGTTGTTGCAACGCGGCGGAAACATCGAAATTGCAGTATAATTCTCCGTTTCCCTAGAGCCCTTCCCTGCCTGACGGCGGGTCATTGCCATGTCCATCGAAAATCTGCGCAACATCGCCATCGTCGCCCACGTCGACCATGGCAAGACCACGCTCGTCGACTGCCTGCTCAAGCAATCGGGCACGTTCAGTGAGCGCACCGTGCTCGCCGAGCGCGTGATGGACAGCAACGACCAGGAAAAGGAACGCGGCATCACGATCCTGGCCAAGAACACCGCGATCACGTGGCGCGGCAACCGCATCAATATCGTCGACACGCCCGGACACGCCGATTTCGGCGGCGAAGTCGAGCGCGTGCTGTCGATGGTCGACACGGTGTTGCTGCTCGTCGACGCGATGGACGGCCCGATGCCGCAGACGCGCTTCGTCACGCAGAAAGCATTCCAGATGGGCTTCAAGCCGATCGTCGTCATCAACAAGGTCGACCGCCCCGGCGCGCGCCCGGGCTGGGTGCTCGACCAGACTTTCGATCTGTTCGATCGCCTCGGCGCGACCAACGAACAACTGGATTTCCCGGTCGTGTATGCCTCGGCGCTGCACGGCTACGCGAGCCTCGATCCCGACGCGCGCGAAGGCGACATGACGCCGTTGTACGAGGCGATCATGAAGCATGTGCCGGCGCCGCAGGTCGATCCGGATGGCCCGTTCCAGATGCGCCTGAGCCAGCTCGACTACAACTCGTACGTCGGCCTGATCGGCATCGGCCGCATCCAGCGCGGCAAGGTGCGCACGAACATGCCGGTTGCGATCGTCGATCGCGACGGCAAGAAGCGCAACGGTCGCGTGTTGCAGGTGCTCGGCTTCATGGGCTTGGAGCGCCGCGAAGTACCCGAAGCGGAAGCCGGCGATATCGTCGCGATTTCCGGCATCGAGTCATTGAGCATTTCCGATACCGTCTGTTCCGTAGACGCGCCGGAAGGCCTGCCGGTGATGACGGTCGACGAGCCGACGATCAGCATGACGTTCTGCGTGAACAATTCGCCGTTCTGCGGCCGCGAGGGCAAGTTCCTCACCAGCCGCCAGATCCGCGAGCGTCTGATGCGCGAAGTGCTGCACAACGTCGCACTCAAGGTCGAGGAAACCGAGGACCCGGACAAGTTCAAGGTTTCCGGCCGCGGCGAGCTGCACCTTTCGGTCCTGATTGAAACCATGCGTCGCGAAGGCTATGAACTGGCCGTGTCGCGTCCGGAAGTGATCCTCAAGCAGGTCGACGGCGAAACGCACGAGCCCTACGAGCAACTCGTCGTCGACATGGAAGAGCAATTCCAGGGCGGCGTCATGGAACGCCTCGGCACGCGCCGCGGCCAACTCAAAAACATGGAGCCGGACGGTCGTGGCCGCGCGCGCCTCGAATACGTGATCCCGGCGCGTGGATTGATCGGCTTCCAGACCGAATTCCGCACCGTCACGGCCGGTACCGGCCTGTTGTTCCATGTCTTCGATCATTACGGTCCGCGCGCGGAAGGCACGATCGCCAAGCGCCAGAACGGCGTGATGATTTCCAACGGCACCGGAATGGCTCCGGCATATTCGCTGGTCAGCCTGCAGGAACGCGGACGCCTGCTGATCGACGAAGGCGCCGAGATTTACGAAGGCCAGCTTGTCGGCATCCACGCCAAGGACAACGACCTTACGGTCAACGCCCTGCGTGCCAAGCAGCTGACCAACATCCGCGCCGCCGGCAAGGATGAAAACGTGCAGCTCACCCCGCCGATCCGGATGTCGCTGGAGCAGGCGCTCGAGTTCATCGAGGACGATGAGCTCGTCGAGGTCACACCCAAGGCCGTGCGCCTGCGCAAGAAGCACCTGACCGAGAACGATCGCAAGCGCGCTTCACGCCAGGCAGCTTAAATCCCCGGCCCATTGAATTCCGCGCGGCGCGCACCAGATTGGTGGAGCGCGCCGATCAGCCGCGCGGGCATTGTTATTTAACGGAATTTCCACTTTTTGCTGACCCGATTGCTGCATGATTCGCGGCGTCGCTTTCTTGCGCCGAGGATCGGCCCAACTCTGTTAGATCGCCATGAAGTGGCGACGGGTAAATCGCAAATGTTTATTGGCACCGGCTCGCTGCGCAGCCTTCGAATCTTGCGCAGCTTCTTGGCGGCGATGCTTTTGGCCGCGGGCTTTGTTCCACACGCGTTCGCCGACGCGACGTCTCGGCCGACGAATTGGGCGACCGCCATCGCCAATGTCGAAGGCTTGGGCAACCTGTTCCAGGTTTCTCCCGAGCTGTACCGCTCGAAACAACCATCGTCCAAAGCGCTGCAGAACATCCTGGCCGGAAAGCCCTTCGTCGAGGGCAGCGCGCCCGTCCGCACGATTGTCGAACTGCTGGCGACGCGCGACGTCGATGGCGAGGTGCTCCGCGATTCTTCGGGCGTCCGCCACGAATGGCTCAAGTTCAATCCATTCCATCCGGTCGATGCCGACGTACTCAAATTCCTGCAAATCGTCACGACGAAAGACCAGCAACCGGTGCTCGTGCACTGCGCGCAAGGTGCCGACCGCACCGGCATGATGGTGGCGATCTATCGCATCGTCGTGCAGGGCTGGAGCAAGGATGATGCGCTCAAGGAAATGGTCGACGGCGGATACGGCTTCCATGGCGTGTTTCAGGACCTTGTCCGCTACGTGCGCAATCTCGACGTCGATGCGCTCAAGGCCAAGATGGCGCAAGCCGGTCCGTGGCAGGACCGCGGCGGCGAGCTTGCACGCACGGCGGCGAACTAAATCGAACTTGGCGTCGCGCCCCTCTTGCGCACGATCAGCATCGCGATTTCCAGCGATTGCTCGTAGTTCAAGCGCGGATCGACCGTGGATTTGTAATCGCGGGCGAGATCGGCTTCGGTAAGGTCGCGCGCGCCGCCAAGACATTCGGTGACGTTCTCGCCGGTCAGTTCCAGATGCACGCCGCCCAGGCGCGTGCCGGAGGCAGCGTGAATGTCGAACGCGCGGTCGAGTTCGCCGCGGATCGCTTCGAAGCGGCGCGTCTTGACGCCATTGCCGAGCGTCTCGCCATTGCCGTGCATCGGGTCGCAGCACCACAGAACACGTTTGCCTTCCGTCTTGATGGCATTCAGATGCTGCGGCAACTCCGCGTCGATCCTGCTCGCACCCATGCGCGTGACCAGCGTCAGGCGCCCAGCTTCGTTGTCCGGATTCAGCGCATCGATCACGCGCAGCAGCTGGTCGGGTTTCACTCCTGGGCCGACTTTCAGGCCGATTGGATTGCGGATGCCACGGCAATATTCGATGTGCGCACCGTCGAGCTGCGCCGTGCGCATGCCAATCCACGGGAAGTGAGTCGATAGATTAAACCAGCCCCATTGACGCGGCACCTGACGCGTCTGCGCCTGCTCGTAATGCAGCAGCAGGGCCTCGTGCGAGGTATAGAAATCCACTTTGCCGAAACTTCCGATCGGGCCGGCCAGCGTTTCCATGAAACGCACGGAATCGCCGATCGATTCGACCATGCGCCGGTACTCGTCCTGCAGCGGCGAATGATCGACCCAGGCCAGATCCCAGTATTCCGGATGGTGCAGGTCGGCAAAGCCGCCATCGATCAGCGCACGCGTGAAATTCATCGTCAGCGCGGATTTCGAATGCGCTTCGATCAGGCGCCGCGGATCGGCCTCGCGCGCCGCAGCAGTGAATTCCGGCGCATTGACGATGTCGCCGCGATAGCACGGCAGCGCAACGCCATCGCGTGTTTCCGTATCGGCCGAGCGCGGCTTCGCGTACTGGCCGGCAAAGCGGCCGACGCGGACGATCGGCAACTTCAATCCGTGCACGAGCACGAGGCTCATCTGCAGCAGGACTTTCAGTCGATTCGAGATGATCGTCGAGTTGCAGTCGGCGAAACTCTCGGCGCAATCTCCGCCCTGCAGCAGAAAACAACGGCCCTCCGCAGCTTCGGCGAGCCGGCGCTTGAGATTGAGCACTTCGAGCGACGTGACCAGTGGCGGCAGCTCGTGCAAGTGCGCCAGCGCGCTGGACAACGCGGCGGCATCCGGATAGCTCGGCTGCTGCACCGCAGGCTTGTTCTGCCATGAGCCCGGACTCCAGTTCGGCGCTTCGCGGACGGGGCTCAAGTTACGCGTATCGGCTTTCATGCGACCACTTTGCTGCACTGCGGAAAGCCATCATGCCACACTTGGCGGCAAGTGCAAATGGACGTCCAAATCAACGTCGCCGGAATCCTGCCCATACCGCGCCGCCGCCGAGTAGCACGTAGCAGACCAGTGTCCAGGCCGGCATCGACAAACCGAGAAACGTCCAGGTGATCTGTGCGCAATCCGCTTCGCCGGTGAACACCATTTTCAGCGTCTTGCTCAACGGAAAGTTCTGGACCATGTAGTTCCAGCCCGGCGCGCAGCCAGCCAGGGGATCGGGTGGTTGGTGTTGCACCCAGATGTGCCGTGCGGCGATGCCGACGCCGATGCAAGCCGTCAACAGCAGCAACACTGCGTACACGCGCCGGCCGATGGCACGCGGGTTGTGAATGGCTCCGGCGAGGAAGAACAGCGCCAGGACGATGAAGGCGATGCGCTGAAAGATGCAGAGCGGACACGGCTCGATGCCAAGTTGAAACTGCACGAACAACGCGTACGCGTACAGGCCCGCGCAAATCAGGAACCCGCTCACGCACTGCGCGCGGAACGACCAGGCAAATGGATTGAGTCGCATCAAAACCGGCTCCGTAATCATGGATTCAAGTTCCCCGTCATCAGCAAGACCACAGGGAGCGTGCAAAGTGCCCGACGGCAGCTTGAAAATGCAAAACCCCCGCGTCGTCGCCGACACGGGGGTTGGGATTTGCCTCGATTGCTCTGGCGCTTATTCGGCGGCGGCTTCGTCTTCCGCGCGCGGGCGGTCAACGAGTTCGACGTAAGCCATCGGCGCATTGTCGCCGGCGCGCTGACCGCACTTGAGGATGCGCAGGTAGCCGCCCTTGCGTTCGCGGTAGCGCGGGCCGAGTTCGACGAACAGCTTGCCGACGGCAACCTTGTCGCGCAAGCGCGCGAAAGCGAGACGACGATTGGCGACGCTGTCAGCCTTGGCCAGCGTGATCAGCGGCTCGGCGACGCGACGCAGTTCCTTCGCCTTCGGTACGGTGGTGCGGATCAGCTCATGCTTGATGAGCGACGCCGCCATGTTCTTGAACATGGCCTTGCGATGGCTCGAGGTGCGGCTGAGCTGACGGCCGGAATTCATATGACGCATAAGTAATTCCTTCGTATAACTTTATAATTGTATTCCTGGGCGGACGATTCCGCACAAGTGAACTCTTGGTTCTCGCCATTCCGTGGCGCACATCGTCCGGTTTGCTGCGCCCTGGAGCGCAGCAGCTTTTTCAGTGCATTTGCATGCCGTGCTGCAGACCGGCCGGCGGCCAGTTCTCCAGCTTCATGCCGAGCGACAGATTGCGCTGCGCCAGCACGTCCTTGATCTCGGTCAACGACTTCTTGCCGAGGTTCGGCGTCTTCAGCAGTTCGACTTCGGTACGCTGCACGAGATCGCCGATGTAGTAGATGCTCTCGGCTTTCAGGCAGTTCGCCGAACGCACGGTCAGTTCCAGATCGTCGATCGGACGCAGCAGCACCGGATCCACGCCCGACTTCTCGGCCTTGGTATCGGCGCTTTCGCGACGCGTGAAGTCGCCGAACACGGTGAGCTGATCCATCAGCGTCTCGGCCGACTTGCGCACGGCTTCCTCGGCGTCGATCGTGCCGTTCGTCTCGATGTCGAGAATCAGTTTGTCGAGGTCGGTGCGCTGCTCGACGCGCGCGCTATCGACTTCGTACGCGACGCGGCGCACCGGGCAGAACGAGGCATCGAGCTGCAGGCGGCCGATCGGACGGCTTTCCTCGTCCGGGCGGCGGCGCGCCGTGGCCGGCACATAGCCGATGCCGCGCGCGATCTTGATGCGCATGTTCAGCGCGATGTCCTTGGTCAGATGGCACAACACGTGATCGGGATTGACGATCTCGACATTGTGGTCGACCTTGATGTCGCCGGCCGTAACCACGCCCTTGCCCTTCTTCGACAGGGTAACCGTGGTTTCGTCCAGATTGTGCAGGCGGATGGCGACGTCCTTGAAGTTGAGAAGGACCTCGATCACGTCTTCCTGCAGGCCTTCCAGCGTCGTGTACTCGTGCAGCACGCCGTCGATTTCCACTTCGGTGACGGCCGCACCGGGAATGGACGACAACAGCACGCGCCGCAGCGCATTGCCAAGGGTATGGCCGAAACCACGCTCGAGCGGCTCGACGACGACACGGGCGCGATTGGCGCCGGTACGTTCGACATGCAAACCGCGCGGACGCAGGATGGTAGTAGGCGACTGTGCCATGAACTACGCTCTCCGAATCTTGAGAAAACAGGTTTTACAAACAGTGGCGGCCGACGAGGCAACCGCCACCCGAATATGGGGTCGAATTACTTCGAATAAAGCTCGACGATCAGGCTTTCGTTGATGTCGCTCGGCAGGTCCGAACGCTCCGGCAGAGCTTTGACGCTGCCGGCGAACTTCTTCGCATCGACTTCGATCCACGCCGGCGCCAGATCCATCTCCTGCGAGAGGTTCAGCGACTCGGTAATGCGCAACTGCGCCCGCGACTTCTCGACGACGGCGACCTGGTCGCCAGCCTTGACCTGATAGGACGGCAAATTGACCTTCTTGCCATTGACTTCGATCGCCTTGTGCGACACGAGCTGGCGCGCCTGCGCGCGCGTGACCGCGAAGCCCATGCGATAGACGATGTTGTCCAGGCGCGCTTCGAGCATGCGCAGCAGATTCTCGCCGGTGTTGCCCTTGAGCTTGGAGGCCTTGCCGTAGTAATTGCTGAACTGACGCTCGAGCAGGCCATAGATGCGCTTGACCTTCTGTTTCTCGCGCAACTGCACGGCGTAATCGGACAGGCGGCCGCGCTTGCCGGCGGCGGCGCCGTGCTGGCCGGGCTTCTGCTCCAGCTTGCACTTCGAATCGATAGCGCGCGCCGGGCTCTTGAGGGACAGGTCCGCGCCTTCACGACGCGAGAGCTTGAGTTTGGGACCAATATAACGTGCCATGGCGGTTCCTTAGACGCGACGACGCTTCGGCGGACGGCAGCCGTTGTGCGGAATCGGGGTGACGTCGATGATGTTGGTGACCTTGATGCCAAGGTTGTTCAGCGAACGCACCGCAGACTCACGACCCGGGCCTGGGCCCTTGATGCGCACTTCGACGGTCTTCACGCCGTATTCCTGCGCCGCGCGGCCCGCTTTCTCGGCTGCGACCTGCGCCGCGAACGGGGTGGACTTGCGCGAACCGCGGAAGCCCGCGCCGCCGGCGGTTGCCCACGACAGCGCATTGCCCTGACGGTCCGTGATCGTCACGACGGTGTTGTTGAAAGAAGCCTGCACGTGCACGACGCCGTCGGTGACGACGCGCTTGGCTTTCTTCTTGGGCTTGGCAGCAACGGCCGGTTTATTCATAAGTAAAGGGTTTCCGGAGAATGTTCGATGATCGTGTTCGGATGCTTAGTTCTTCTTGATCGCACGACGCGGGCCCTTGCGGGTACGCGCATTGGTACGCGTGCGCTGGCCGCGCACCGGCAGACCGCGGCGATGACGCAGGCCGCGATAGGTGCCAAGGTCGATCAGACGCTTGATCGCGATGCCGTTTTCGCGACGCAAATCGCCTTCCACGGTGATCTTGGCGATTTCGGCGCGAATCTTTTCGACTTCGGCTTCGGTCAGCGACTTGATCTTCGTGGCCGGATTCACGCCAGCAGACAGACAAACCTGCTTCGACCGCGCGCGGCCGATGCCGAAAATGCTCTGCAAGCCGATCACGACATGCTTCTGAACCGGTAAATTGACACCCGCGATGCGCGCCATCTTTCTTGTCTCCAAAACACGCTGTGCGCCATAAAAGCGCAGTGAACTGCAAATTATATACCGGAATTACTGGAACTTGTAGTCCAAGTTCCGGAAATTCATACTTTTCGGTCGATCAGCGCGTGCCGCCGCTGCGCCCGTAACCTTTCAGATTCGCTTTCTTGAGCAGGCTTTCGTACTGGTGCGAGACCAGATGCGCCTGCACCTGAGCGGTGAAATCCATCACCACCACGACCACGATCAGCAGCGAGGTGCCGCCGAAGTAGAACGGCACGTGCCAGCCCTGATTGAGCATGGTCGGGATCAGGCACACGCCAACCAGATACAGCGCGCCGGCGCCGGTCAGGCGGGTCAAAACGGCATCGATGTACTCGGCCGTGGTGCGGCCCGGTCGGATGCCCGGAATCAGCGCGCCCGACTTCTTCAAATTATCGGCGGTCTCGTTCGAGTTGAACACCAGCGCCGTGTAGAAGAAGGCGAACACGATGATCAGCACCGCATAGAGCAATTCGTATAACGGCTCGCCGGGGCTCAGCGCCGCAGTGACCTGCTGCAGCCAGCGCATGTCACTGCTGCTGGCGAACCAGGTTGAAGCGGTCGCCGGGAACATGATCAGCGACGACGCAAAGATTGCCGGAATCACGCCGGACATGTTCAGCTTGAGCGGCAGATGCGAGCTCTGGTTCATGTACGCACGCGCGCCACCCTGGCGGCGCGCGTAGTTGACCGTAATGCGGCGCTGGCCGCGCTCGACGAAGACGACGACCGCCGTGACGCCCAGCACGATCAGCAGGATCGCGAGCACGCGCAGCGGGCTCAGTTCACCTTGCTGCGACATCTCCAGCGTACGCACGATCGCGCTCGGCAGACCGGCGACGATGCCGGCGAAGATCAGCAGCGAAATGCCGTTGCCAATCCCACGCTCGGTGATCTGCTCGCCGACCCACATCAGGAACATGGTGCCGGCGGTAAGGCCGACCATGGCGCTGAACACGAAGCTCGGACCGGGCGCATAGACGACGCCGGCCTGGTGCTGCAGCATCGTGGCAATACCGAACGCTTGAAACGACGCCAATCCGACCGTACCGAAGCGCGTCCATTGGGTCAGCTTGCGCCGGCCCGACTCGCCTTCCTTGCGCAGCGCCTGCCAGCTCGGAATCACCGAGGCGAACATCTGCACGATGATCGAGGCCGAAATGTACGGCACGACGCCAAGTGCGAAAAGCGAGAAGCGCGCCAGCGCGCCGCCCGAGAACATGTTGAACATGTCCACGATGCCGCCCTGGCCCTGGATCAGCTTCGTCATCGCGTCAGAGTTCACGCCCGGTACCGGGATGAACGAGCCGAGGCGATAGACCACGAGCGCACCGATCACGAACAGGATGCGCTGCTTGAGCTCGGTCAATTTGCCGAGCCCTGCGAGCATGTTGGCTTGGGGTGCAGCCACGATTACTCCACGCTGCCGCCGGCAGCGAGAATCGCCGCCTTGGCGCCCGCAGTGACCGCCACGCCCGTGAGCTTCACGGCCCGCTTGATCTCGCCTTTCTTCACGACCTTGGCGCGCGTGGCGCGCGTGTCGATCAGGCCGGCGCTCTTGAGCGCGCTGAAATCAATTGCATCGCCTTTGACCGAATCGAGCTTGTACAGCAGCACTTCGGACGTTTCGCCTTTCATGCGCGAGCGGAAGCCGACTTTCGGCAAACGACGCTGCATCGGCATCTGGCCGCCTTCGAAGCCCGGCTTGACCTTGCCCTTGCCGGTACGCGCGAACTGGCCCTTGTGGCCGCGGCCGGCGGTCTTGCCGAGGCCGGAACCGATACCACGGCCGACGCGCACGCGGACTTTGCGCGAACCCTTGGCCGGTTTGAGTGTATTCAGACGCATGATGCGAACTCCAGAAATATGCTTTTGCCTGATTCAGTCAAGAATCACGCGTTTTCTTCAATGCGCACGAGATAGCTGATCTTGTCGACCAGACCGCGCACCTGCGGCGAATCCTTCAACTCGCGCACGTCGTTGAGCTTGTTCAAGCCCAGCGCCTTCACGCTCAGCCGGTGTTTCCACTGGCAGCTGTTCATGCTCTTGTACAGGCGCACGCGGATCATGCCCGCGGCCTTCGTCTTAGCTTTGGCCATAACCGCCCACCTCGTTCACTTTCTTGCCGCGCTTGGCGGCGATGCGCTCCGGCGTCGCCATTGCCTGCAGACCCTTGATCGTGGCGCGCACCAGATTGATCGGATTGCGCGAACCCACGGCCTTGGCCAGCACGTTTTTGACGCCGACCACCTCGAGCACGGCGCGCATCGCGCCGCCGGCGATCACGCCGGTACCTTCGGAGGCCGGCTGCATGAACACCCGCGCCGCGCCATGATTGGCCTTGACTGCGTGCCACAACGTGCCGTTGTTGAGCTTGACATTGACCATGCCGCGCCGTGCGCGTTCCATGGCCTTGGAAATGGCCACCGGCACTTCACGCGCCTTGCCATAGCCGAAACCGACTTTGCCGTCGCCGTCGCCGACCACGGTCAGCGCGGTGAAGCTCATCTGCCGACCGCCCTTGACCGTCTTGGCCACGCGGTTGACGGCGATGAGTTTCTCCAGCATGCCGTCACTGTTTTCACGATCGTTGCTTGACATCTTTTTTCACCTTCGTTGCCGCTCGCGGATGCGAAGCGGACGTTGCTTACGGCTTAGGCCGCTTAGAGTTGTGTAAAACCAAAATCAGAACTTCAGACCTGCTTCGCGCGCGGCATCAGCGAGCGCCGCAATGCGGCCGTGATAACGAAAACCCGAACGATCGAACGCGACGCTTTCCACGCCGGCGGCTTTCGCTTTTTCCGCAATCGCCTTGCCGACAGCGGCCGCAGCCGCCTTGTTCTTGGTGCCTTTCAGATCGCCGGCAACTGCTTTCTGCACGGTCGACGCCGCCGCGAGCACCTTGTCGCCTTCGGCCGAGATGACCTGCGCGTAGATGTGCTGATCGGTGCGATGCACGGTCAGGCGCGGCACCCCGAGCTTGCGGATATGGGCGCGCGTGGCCTTGGCGCGGCGCAGTCTTGCAATGTTCTTGTCCATCGTCTTTCTCCTGAAGCGGATTGGCGTTGTTACGCCTTCTTGGCTTCTTTGAGGGTGATACGTTCACCGGAATAGCGCACGCCCTTGCCCTTGTACGGTTCGGGCGGACGGAACGCGCGAATCTTCGCGGCCACTTCGCCGACGCGCTGCTTGTCGGCACCGGCGATCAGGATTTCGGTCTGCGTCGGCACCGTGATCGTGATGCCTTCCGGCGCATTGAACACAACCGGATGCGAGAAGCCGAGCGACAGGTTCAGATCCTTGCCCTGCAACGCGGCGCGGTAACCGACGCCGACGAGTTCGAGCTTGCGCTGGTAGCCTTCGCTGACACCCTTGACCATGTTCGCCAGCAGCGCGCGCGCGGTGCCTGCGAACTTCGTGGTGTTCGGATCGCTCGACTTCAAGGTGACTTCACTGCCCTGTATGCCGATTTCAACGCCCTGCGCGTGCGCGAACGACAGCGTGCCCTTCGGGCCCTTGACCGTGACGGCGCCATTGGCGACCTTGCATTCGACGCCTTTCGGCAGCGCAATCGGTTTCTTTGCTACACGTGACATGACTGGTTGCTCCTTAGGCCACAGTGCCGAGGACTTCGCCGCCCACGCCCTTGGCGCGCGCCTGCGCATCACTCATGATGCCGGCCGGGGTCGAGACGATCGCGATGCCCAGGCCCGCCATCACTTTCGGCAGTTCGTCCTTGCCGCGATACACGCGCAGGCCCGAACGGCTGACGCGCGCGATCTTTTCGATCGCCGGCTTGCCTTCGAAATACTTCAGCGCGATCTCGAGCACCGACTTGTTGTTTTCGGCCTTGCTCACCTGGAAATCGCGAACGTAGCCTTCGTCTTTCAGCACCTTGACGATGGCGGCTTTCACTTTCGATGCCGGCATGCGCACCGTCGCCTTGGCCGTGGCCTGGGCGTTACGGATACGCGTAAACATGTCGGCGATGGGATCAGTCATGCTCATTGTGTGTTCAACCTGTTGATGAGTAGCACCGATATCCGCGGAATTGCGAATTTCGTTATTTCTGTTACCAGCTGGCCTTGCGCAGACCCGGCACGTCGCCGCGCATGGTCGCTTCGCGCAGCTTGTGACGGCCGAGCGCGAACTTGCGATAGACGCCGCGCGAACGGCCGGTCAACGCGCAACGGTTACGCTGGCGCGTCGGGCTGGCGTCGCGCGGAAGCTTCTGCAGCTTGGCTTGCGCCGCTGCTTTTTCTTCGTACGACGCTTTCGGGCTGAGCACGATCGCTTTCAGCTCCTTGCGCTTCGCCGCGTATTTCTTCACCGTCTTGGTGCGCTTGATTTCGCGCATCACCATGCAAGTCTTGGCCATTGCCTTATCTCTTGGAAATTAATTACGGAACGGGAAACCGAACGCTTCGAGCAGCCCTTTGGCTTCTTCGTCGCTCTTCGCCGTGGTCGTGATCGCGATATCCATGCCACGCATTGCGTCGACCTGGTCGAAATCGATTTCCGGGAAGATGATCTGTTCCTTCACGCCCATGTTGTAGTTGCCGCGACCATCGAACGCGCGACCCGACACGCCACGGAAGTCGCGCACGCGCGGCAGCGAGATGTTGATCAGGCGATCGATGAACTCGTACATCTTGGCGCGGCGCAGCGTGACCTTGCAGCCGATTGGCCAGCCGTCGCGGATCTTGAACGTCGCGATCGACTTGCGCGCCAGCGTCGCCACCGGTTTCTGGCCGGCGATCTTGGTCATGTCCGCGAGCGCGTTTTCCAGGATCTTCTTGTTGCCGGTCGCTTCGCCCACGCCCATGTTGAGCGTGACTTTGCTCAGACGCGGCACCTGCATCACGTTGGCGTAACCGAAACGTTCCATCAGCTTCGGCACTACCTGGTCTTTGTAGAATTTTTCGAGTCGTACCATGGCCATGTCCTCAGGCGTCCACTACTTCGCCGCTGGCGCGGTATACGCGCACCTTGCGGCCGTCGTCGAGAGTCTTGAAACCGACGCGTTCACCCTTGCCTGCGGCCTGGTTGAACAGCATCACATTCGACAGATGGATCGAAGCCTCGCGCTCGACGATGCCGCCGGGCTGGTTGGCCTGCGGATTCGGCTTGGTGTGGCGCTTGACGAGGTTGATGTTCTGCACGTAGACGCGATCTTCCGCGACGCGCAGCACTTCGCCCTTCTGGCCCTTGTATTTGCCGGTGATCACGATGACTTGATCACCTTTGCGAATTCGGTTCATGGCGTAATTTCCAGTAGATTCTTACAGTACTTCAGGAGCGAGCGACACGATCTTCATGAACCGTTCGCTGCGCAGCTCGCGCGTGACCGGCCCGAAGATGCGCGTGCCGATCGGCTCGAGCTTGTTGTTGAGCAGCACGGCGGCGTTGCCGTCGAAGCGGATCAGCGAACCGTCGGCGCGACGCACGCCCTTGCGCGTACGCACGACCACGGCGTCGTAAACCTCGCCTTTCTTGACCTTGCCGCGCGGGATCGCTTCGCGGATCGAGACCTTGATGACGTCGCCGATGCCGGCGTAACGGCGCTTGGAGCCGCCGAGCACCTTGATGCACATCAGTTCCTTGGCGCCGCTATTATCCGCTGCGGCCAACGTGGTTTGCATCTGGATCATGGGATTCTCCTAAGCCTCACCACGTTACTGCGCGGCGCGCGTGACGACTTCGACGACGCGCCAGTTCTTGGTCTTGGACATCGGCGCGCACTCGGCGATACGCACCATGTCGCCTTCCTTGCACTCGCCCTTTTCGTCGTGCGCGTGCACCTTGGTCGAGCGGCGCACGATCTTGCCGTACAGCGGATGCTGCACCTGGCGCTCGAGCAGCACGGTGACCGTCTTCTGCATCTTGTTGCTGACGACGCGACCTTCGATCGTGCGCTGCGCTTTGGTTTGTTCGTTCATTGCCATTGGCCTTTAATAGACACTTGTGCCTTTACTTCTTCGTGCCAGCACTCTGCTGGCCGAGCAACGTCTTGACCTGCGCGATTTCGCGCTTGACGCGCTTGAAATGATGCGTGTGGTTCTGCTGACCCGCGCCCTTCTGCATGCGCAGGTTGAATTGTTCGCGGCGCAGCTCGACGAGGTGCTCGTTGAGGTCTTGCGCAGATTGTTTGCGAAGTTCTTTGAGTTCCATCACAGCACCGTACGATTCACGAATGTGGTCTGCACCGAAAGCTTGGCCGCGGCCAGGCGGAACGCCTCGCGCGCTTCGCTCTCGGGAACGCCCTCGATTTCATAGAGCATGCGGCCGGGCTGCACGACGGCAACCCAGAACTCGACGTTGCCCTTGCCGTTACCCATGCGGACTTCGATCGGCTTCTTGCTGATCGGCTTGTCCGGATAGACGCGGATCCACAGCTTGCCGCCGCGCTTGACGAAGCGCGTCACGCAACGGCGCGCGGCTTCGATCTGGCGCGCGGTCAAATGCCCGTGCGTGGTCGCCTTCAGGCCGTATTCGCCGAAGGAAACCTTGTTGGCGACAAAGCTCAGACCGCGATTGCGCTGCTTCTGGACTTTGCGGTACTTGGTGCGTTTGGGTTGCAACATGGCTGTGGTTCCTTACTTCGCTGCGCGCGGTTCACGGTGCTCGCGCGGTTCACGATGTTCACGTGGCTCGCGGCGTTCACGCGACGGCGGCGCGTTTTCGCGGGCCTCGTCTTTGGTTTCCTGGCTGGCGGCGTGCAGGTCGAACACTTCGCCCTTGTACACCCACACTTTCACGCCGATGATGCCGTACGTCGTCTTCGCCTGGGCGAAGCCGTAATCGATGTCGGCACGCAACGTGTGCAGCGGCACGCGGCCTTCGCGGTACCACTCCGAACGCGCGATTTCCGCACCGTTCAAGCGGCCGCCAACGTTGACCTTGATGCCGAGCGCGCCGAGGCGCATCGCATTGCCGACCGCGCGCTTCATCGCGCGACGGAACATGATGCGGCGCTCGAGCTGCTGCGCGATCGATTCGGCGACCAGCTGCGCGTCGATTTCCGGCTTGCGCACTTCCGAGACGTTGATGTGCGCGGGCACGCCCATCACTTTCGTCACTTCCTTGCGCAGCTTCTCGATGTCCTCGCCCTTCTTGCCGATCACCACGCCCGGACGCGCCGTGTGGATCGTGATGCGCGCGGTCTTGGCCGGGCGCTCGATCTGGATGCGCGACACGCCGGCCTGCGCCAGCTTCTTGTGCAGCAGTTCGCGCACCTTGAGGTCGGCGGCGAGGTACTGCGCGTATTCGCGCTTGCCGGCAAACCACTTGGAATTCCAGTCCTTGGAGATGCCGAGGCGGATACCGGTTGGATGAACTTTATGACCCATGTTTAATCCTCAGCCTACGACCACGGTGATGTGGCTGGTGCGCTTGATGATCTGCGAACCGCGACCCTTGGCACGCGCGTGCATGCGCTTCAGGCGCGGACCTTCGTCCACCATGATGCTGGCGACCTTGAGCTCGTCCACGTCGGCGCCGAGATTGTTCTCGGCGTTGGCGACCGCCGAGAGCAGCACCTTCTTGACCAGGTGCGCGGCCTTCTTGTCGCTGAACTTGAGCAGATCCGTGGCGCGGCCGACCGGCATGCCACGCACCTGATCGGCGACCAGACGCGCCTTCTGCGGCGAGATGCGCACGCCACGCAGGATCGCTTTCGCCTGCTGTGCGCTGCTTTCTGTGGCTTTCGCTTGCATCGTCATCTACCTCGTTATTTCTTCTCTTCGGCGACTTTCTTGTCCGCCGAATGCCCCTTGAAGGTGCGCGTGGCGGCGAATTCGCCGAGCTTGTGGCCGACCATGTTCTCGTTGACCAGCACCGGCACGTGCGCCTTGCCGTTGTGCACGGCGATCGTCAGGCCCACCATTTCCGGCAGGATCATCGAACGCCGCGACCAGGTCTTGATCGGGCGCTTGGTGTTGCTCGAAACCGCCGCTTCCACCTTCTTGAGCAGGTGCAGATCGACGAACGGGCCTTTCTTCAATGAACGTGGCATGTCGTATTCCTATCAACCGCGGCGATCGCGCACGATGAACTGGTTGGTGCGCTTGTTCTTGCGCGTCTTGTAACCCTTGGCCGGCTGGCCCCATGGCGACACCGGATGCGGATTGCCCTGGCCGGCTTTGGCCTCGCCACCACCGTGCGGGTGATCCACCGGATTCATCGCCGCACCGCGAACGGTCGGGCGGATACCGCGCCAGCGTTTCGCACCGGCCTTGCCGAGCTTGCGCAGGTTGTGTTCGGAGTTGCCGACCTCGCCGATCGTGGCGCGACAGTCGGCCGGCACCTTGCGCATCTCGCCGGAGCGCAAGCGCAGGGTGGCGTACGCGCCTTCACGCGCAACCAGCTGCACCGAAGCACCGGCACTGCGCGCGAGCTGCGCGCCCTTGCCCGGCTTCATCTCGATGCAATGCACCGTCGAGCCAATCGGGATATTGCGCAGCGGCAGCGAATTGCCGGCCTTGATCGGCGCGTCGCGGCCAGCCATGAGCTGGTCACCGACGTTGATGCCTTTCGGCGCGATGATGTAGCGGCGCTCGCCGTCGACATAGCACAGCAACGCGATGTGCGCGGTGCGGTTCGGGTCGTACTCGAGACGCTCGACGCGACACGCGATGTCTTCCTTGTCGCGCTTGAAGTCGATGATGCGGTAGGTCTGCTTGGAGCCGCCACCCTTGTGCCGCGTGGTGATGCGGCCATAGTGATTGCGGCCGCCGGTCTTGCCTTGCGGCTCGGTCAGCGGACCATACGGGTCGCCCTTGTGCAGTCCCGGCGTGGACACGCGCACCATGGCGCGGCGTCCGGCGGAAGTTGGCTTGAGGGTAATCAGTGCCATTGTGATTTCCTAATCTCTTCGGACGCTAACGTCCAAACCTTTTCGTCAGGGCTTCGCGGTCAAATCAATGCTCTGGCCTTCATGCAAGCTCACGTAAGCCTTGCGCCAGCCATTGCGGCTACCCGCGCGGTTCTTGAACATCTTGGTCTTGGCTTTGACGCTGACCATGTTCACCGCGGCAACCTTGACGCTGAACAGCGCTTCGACCGCAGCTTTTACCGTGGCCTTGTCGGCACCGGCGGCTACTTCGAAAACATACTGGTTGTGTTCCTGCGCGCGCGCGGCCTTTTCGGACACGTGCGGAGCGCGGATCACGGTGTACAGCTTCTCGTTCTTGATTTCGGTGCTCATGCCAGCCACTCCTCGATCTTCTTGACCGATTCGACGGTCACCAGCACGTTGTCGGCATCGACCAGGCTGACCGGATCCATCGCCGCGACATCCATCACCGCCAGATGCGGCAGGTTGCGCGCCGACAGATACAGGTTCTGATCCACGCTTTCGGTGAGGATCAGCGTACGGCCCGTGTAATCCTTCAACTTCGCGGCAAGATCCTTCGTGCTCACCTTGTCGATGCCGAACGACTCGACGACTTTGAGGCGGCCTTGGCGGTTCAATTCCGACAGGATCGACTGGATCGCGCCGCGATACATTTTCTTGTTGAGCTTCTGCGCGAAGCTGCGCGGACGCGCCGCGAACGTGCGGCCGCCGCCGACGAAGATCGGAGCGCGATAGTCACCGTGACGCGCGCCGCCGCCTTTCTGCTTCTTGAATTTCTTGGTCGTGCCGGACATGTCCGAACGCGACTTCTGTGCCTTGGTGCCGGCGCGGCCCGCATTGCGGTACGCGACGACGACCTGGTGCACGAGGCCTTCGGAATATTCACGGCCAAAGATCGTGTCGGAGACCGACAGACCCTTCTTCGAACCGGCTACTTGCAGTTCCATCGTTGTACTCCTTACGCCTTCGATGCCGGCGAGATGATCACGTCGCCGCCCGGCGCACCCGGCACCGAACCCTTGATCGCGATCAGATGCTTTTCGGCATCGATCTTCACGACTTGCAGATTCATCATCGACTGGCGCGTCGCACCCATATGGCCCGACATCTTCTTGCCCGGGAATACGCGGCCTGGCGTCTGGCGCTGGCCGATCGAACCCGGCGCGCGATGCGACAGCGAGTTGCCGTGCGTGGCGTCGCCCATCGTGAAATGGTGGCGCTTGATCGTGCCCTGGAAGCCCTTGCCCTTGGTGATGCCGGCAACGTCGACGACCTGGCCGGCCTTGAACACCTCGTCGGCCTTCAGTTCGCCGCCGACCTGGTACTTGCCCAGATCCTTGGCGTCGACGCGGAACTCCCACAGGCTGCGGCCCGCTTCCACTTTCGCCTTCGCGTAGTGGCCGGCAATCGCCTTGTTGACGAGCGCAGCACGCTTCTTGCCCACCGCGACCTGCACGGCGCTGTAGCCGTCGGACTCAACCGTCTTCACCTGGGTGATGCGGTTCGGAGACGCTTCGATCAGCGTGACCGGAATCGATTCACCGGCGTCGGTGAAGATCCGCGTCATGCCGCATTTTTTTCCAACCAATCCGATACTCATGATCGTGATCTCAATAAAACTCAATACAACTTGATCTGCACGTCCACGCCGGCGGCGAGGTCGAGCTTCATCAACGCGTCGACGGTCTTGTCGTTCGGGTCGACGATGTCGAGCACGCGCTTGTGCGTGCGTGTCTCGTACTGGTCACGCGCGTCCTTGTCGGCATGCGGCGAAACCAGAATCGTGTAGCGCTCGATCTTGGTCGGCAGCGGGATCGGACCGCGCACTTGCGCGCCGGTACGCTTCGCCGTTTCCACGATCTCGCTCGCCGAACGATCGATCAAGCGATGATCGTAGGCCTTGAGCCGAATTCGAATCTTCTGGTCCGCCATTGCCGTATTCCTCAAAGAACGTTTGATACAAGCGCGCCGGGTTCCGGCGCGCCGCTTCGTTTACTTATTTGACGCCGATCTTATTTAACGATCTTCGCCACCACGCCGGCGCCGACGGTGCGGCCGCCTTCGCGAATCGCGAAACGCAGACCTTCTTCCATCGCGATCGGGTGGATCAGGCTCACGACCATTTTGATGTTGTCGCCCGGCATCACCATCTCCACGCCTTCCGGCAGCTCGCACGAGCCCGTGACGTCAGTGGTGCGGAAGTAGAACTGCGGACGGTAGCCCTTGAAGAACGGCGTATGACGGCCGCCTTCTTCCTTGCTCAGCACGTACACTTCGGCTTCGAAGTCGGTGTGCGGAGTGATCGAACCCGGCTTGCACAGCACCTGGCCGCGCTCGACTTCATCGCGCTTGGTGCCGCGCAGCAGGATGCCCGTGTTGTCGCCGGCTCGGCCTTCGTCGAGCAGCTTGCGGAACATCTCCACGCCCGTGCACGTCGTCTTCTGCGTCGGCTTGATGCCGACGATTTCGATTTCGTCACCGACCTTGATGATGCCGCGCTCGATACGACCGGTCACGACCGTGCCACGGCCCGAGATCGAGAACACGTCTTCGACCGGCATCAGGAACGGTTTATCCAGCACGCGCACCGGTTCCGGAATGTAGGAATCCAGCGCATCGACGAGCTTGATGATGCTCGGCACGCCGATTTCGCTCTGGTCGCCTTCCAGCGCCTTCAGCGCCGAACCCTTGATGATCGGGGTCTTGTCGCCCGGAAACTCGTACTTGGACAGCAGGTCGCGCACTTCCATCTCGACCAGCTCGAGAAGTTCGGCGTCGTCGACCATGTCCGCCTTGTTCATGTACACCACCACGTACGGCACGCCGACCTGGCGCGCCAGCAGGATGTGCTCGCGCGTCTGCGGCATCGGGCCGTCGGCCGAGGACACCACCAGGATCGCGCCGTCCATCTGCGCCGCACCCGTGATCATGTTCTTCACGTAGTCGGCGTGTCCGGGGCAATCCACGTGCGCGTAGTGGCGGTTCGGGCTTTCGTATTCCACGTGCGCGGTGGAGATCGTGATGCCGCGCGCCTTTTCTTCCGGCGCCGCGTCGATCTGATCGTAGGCCTTGAACTCGCCGCCAAAGCGTTCCGCACCGACCTTCGTCAGCGCCGCCGTCAGCGTCGTCTTGCCGTGGTCCACGTGACCGATCGTGCCTACGTTCACGTGTGGCTTCTTGCGCTCGAATTTTTCCTTGGACATGACTTAACCCTCAGAAGATAAATATATAAGTTAGGCTTTCTTGACCACGGCTTCGGCGATATTCGTCGGCGCCTCGGCGTAATGATCGAATTCCATCGTGAACGTCGCGCGACCCTGGCTCAGCGAGCGCAGGCTCGTGGCGTAGCCGAACATTTCACCCAGCGGCACCTGCGCGGCGATCGTCTTGCCGGACGGACTGTCGTCCTGTCCCTGCAACACACCGCGCCGGCGTGACAAGTCACCCATGACGTCGCCCATGTAGTCTTCCGGCGTCACCACTTCGACCTTCATGATCGGCTCGAGCAACACCGGGCTGGCCTTGCGCATCGCTTCCTTGAAGGCAATCGAGGCCGCCGATTTGAACGCGTGTTCGTTCGAGTCGACTTCGTGATACGAACCGAACGTCAGCGTGATCTTGATGTCGACGACCGGGAACCCCGCGAGCACGCCCGAAGTGATGTTCTCGTTGAGCGACTTCGTGATCGGCGGGATGAATTCCTTCGGAATCGAACCGCCCTTGACCGCGTCGACGAACTCGTAACCCTTGCCGCGTTCCTGCGGTTCCATCGTGATGACGACGTGACCGTACTGACCCTTGCCGCCGGACTGCTTGACGTGCTTGCCTTCGACATCCACGGCCGACTTGCGGATCGTCTCGCGATACGCAACCTGCGGCTTGCCGACGTTCGCTTCGACGTTGAACTCACGCTTCATGCGATCGACGATGATGTCCAGATGCAGCTCGCCCATGCCGGCGATGATGGTCTGGCCGGATTCCTCGTCGGTGCGCACGCGGAAGGACGGATCCTCCTGCGCGAGGCGCGACAGCGCCAGACCCATCTTTTCCTGGTCGCTCTTGGTCTTCGGCTCGATCGCCATCGCGATCACCGGCTCCGGGAAGATCATCTTCTCGAGCATGATGACCTTGTCGGTCGCGCACAGCGTGTCGCCGGTGGTGACGTCCTTCAGACCCACTGCCGCGGCGATGTCGCCCGCGCGCACTTCCTTGATCTCGTCGCGATTGTTCGCGTGCATCTGCAACAGGCGGCCGATGCGTTCCTTCTTGCCCTTGATCGGGTTGTACACGGTGTCGCCGGAGTTCAGCGTGCCCGAGTAGACACGGAAGAACGTCAGCGCGCCGACATACGGATCGGTCGCAATCTTGAACGCGAGCGCCGAGAACGGTTCGTTGTCGCCGGCCTTGCGCGAATCTTCCTTGTCGTCTTCGTCCACGCCCTTGACCGGCGGACGATCCGACGGCGCCGGCAGATAGCGGATGACGCCATCGAGCATCGCCTGCACGCCCTTGTTCTTGAACGCGGAGCCGCAGAAAACCGGAATCATCTTGTTGGCGACGGTGCCGTTACGGATGCCGCTGATGATTTCTTCCTCGGTCAGCGCTTCGCCTTCCAGGTACTTGTTCATCAACTCTTCGGACGTTTCCGCGGCGGACTCGACCATGTGCTCGCGCGCCTTCTTCGCCTTTTCGGCGAGATTGGCGGGGATGTCGATGTACTCAAACTTCATGCCCTGCGATTCCATGTCCCACTGGATCGCTTTCATCTTGAGCAGGTCGATGACACCTTCGAAATGGTCTTCAGCGCCAATCGGCAGCTGCATCGGCACCGGGTTCGCACCGAGGCGCGATTTCAGCTGGCCGACGACCTTGTCGAAATCCGCACCGGCGCGGTCCATCTTGTTGACGAACGCCACGCGCGGCACGCCGTACTTGTTGGCCTGACGCCATACGGTTTCCGACTGCGGCTGCACGCCGCCGACGGCGCACAGCACGAACACGGCGCCATCGAGCACGCGCAAGCTACGCTCGACTTCGATCGTGAAGTCGACGTGTCCCGGGGTGTCGATGATGTTGAAGCGATGCTCCGGGAACGACAGGTCCATGCCTTTCCAAAAGCACGTGGTCGCGGCCGACGTGATCGTGATGCCGCGTTCCTGTTCCTGCTCCATCCAGTCCATCGTCGCGGCACCTTCGTGCACCTCGCCAATCTTGTGATTGACGCCGGTGTAGAAAAGGATGCGCTCCGTGGTCGTGGTTTTCCCGGCATCGATGTGGGCCATGATGCCGAAATTGCGGTAGCGTTCGATTGGCGTGTTGCGGGCCACAGTCATTTCCTCAAATCTTCCTGGCGGGGCCGCTTAAATGGGGGCGGCGCCGCAAAATTCATCACCAGCGATAATGCGAGAACGCCTTGTTGGCTTCCGCCATGCGATGCGTCTCTTCGCGCTTCTTGACCGCGCCACCGCGGTTCTCGGCGGCTTCGAGCAATTCGGCAGCCAGCTTGCGCGGCATCGAATTCTCGCCACGCTTGCGCGCGGCTTCGATCACCCAGCGCATCGCCAACGCCATGCGGCGCGACGCACGCACTTCGACCGGTACCTGGTACGTGGCGCCACCGACGCGGCGGGACTTCACCTCGACCGCCGGGGCGACATTGCCGAGCGCCTTTTCCACCACATCGATCGGCGTCGCGTGCTTGGTGCTGATCTGCGTGATCGCACCATAGACGATGCCTTCGGCGACCGACTTCTTGCCGCTCTGCATCACCATGTTGATGAAGCGGGAAATCAGCAGGCTGCCGTGCTTGGGGTCGGGCAGCAGTTCGCGAGTGGGTGTATTGCCTTTACGTGACATATTCTCTTCTCAATGGTGCGGCCACTCGGGCCGCTTGATACTCAAGCGCCGCAGCGCCTGTGTTTTGTTTCTTAGCTGGCTTTCGGCTTCTTGGCGCCGTACTTAGAGCGGCTCTGCTTGCGCTTGGCCACGCCGGCGGCATCGAGCGAACCGCGCACGGTGTGGTAGCGCACGCCCGGCAGGTCCTTGACACGACCGCCGCGGATCAGCACGACCGAGTGCTCCTGCAGGTTGTGGCCTTCGCCGCCGATGTAGCTGATGACCTCGAAACCGTTGGTCAGGCGCACCTTGGCCACCTTGCGCAGGGCCGAGTTCGGCTTCTTCGGCGTCGTGGTGTACACACGTGTGCACACGCCGCGACGCTGCGGGCAATTCTGCAGGGCCGGCGACGCGCTCTTGTACTTCTTCGGCTTGCGCGGTTTGGCTACCAGCTGATTGACTGTCGACATTCGATGTTTCCAGCGATTGCAAATTCGTTAGACGAAAAACAGGCCGGGATGGAATCCGGCCTGTCTGCTATGGGGTACTGCCTGGCGTTGGCGCTGCTGCCGGAGCAAACCCGGCAACCGCACCCAAATCCCTTTGCGAACACGAGGAACTCCCTGTCCCTCATTTCGGTTTTTACGCCAAAACTTCTTAAGCCCACCAACAAACGGGGCTATCGAGAAGCGGAATTATAGCCGGGGCGTTTGCTATTTACAACACCCACGGCGATCACAAATCAAGCGATCCGGAGGCCTGGCGCCTCCGGATCGGTTCAGGTCAGCCTTCGGACACCGCTTCACCAACGAACTCGGTCACGCCACCACGCAGCGTTTCCAGATCGGCGTCCGTCAGTCCGCCTTCGGCCTTCTTGCGGCGCTTGCTGTGATAGGCCAATCCGGTACCGGCCGGGATCAAACGGCCGACGATGACGTTTTCCTTGAGGCCGCGCAGCGTATCGCGGGTACCGCGTACGGCAGCTTCCGTAAGCACGCGCGTGGTCTCCTGGAACGAAGCCGCGGAGATGAACGACTCGGTCGCCAGCGACGCCTTGGTGATGCCAAGCAGTACCGGCGTGACTTCCGCCGGACGCTCGTCCTTGGTCCTGAGGCGGGCGTTCTTCTCGACGACGCGAATGCGATCGGCCTGTTCGCCGCGCAGATAACCGGAGTCGCCGGATTCGGCGATTTCGACCTTGCGCAGCATCTGGCGGATGATCGTCTCGATGTGCTTGTCGTTGATCTTCACGCCCTGCAAGCGGTAGACGTCCTGGATTTCCTTGACCAGATACGCCGCGAGCGGCTCGACACCGAGCAGGCGCAGGATGTCGTGCGGATTCGGCTCACCGTCAACGACGGTTTCGCCCTTCTCCACATGTTCGCCTTCGAACACGATGACGTGGCGCCATTTCGGAATCAGTTCCTCGTGATCTCCGCCGTCGGCGTCCTTGATGACCAGACGCTGCTTGCCCTTGGTGTCCTTGCCGAAGCTGACGATGCCGGAGATTTCGGCGAGGATCGCCGGTTCCTTGGGCTTGCGCGCTTCGAACAAGTCGGCCACGCGCGGCAGACCGCCGGTGATGTCGCGGGTCTTCGAGGTTTCCTGCGGGATACGCGCAACGACGTCGCCGACGCCGACTTCCGCGCCATCCTGCAAGCTGACGATCGCACCGGCCGGCAGGAAGTACTGCGCCGGAATGTCGGTGCCCGGCAGCTTGAGTTCCTTGCCCTTCTTGTCTTCCAGACGCACCGTCGGACGCAAATCCTTGGCCTGCGTACCACGGCGCTTGGGATCGGTGACGACGTTGGATTCCAGACCCGTCAGTTCATCGGTCTGCTGCTGCACGGTAACGCCGTCGATGAAGTCGATGAAACGCACCTTGCCGGCCACTTCCGAGACGATCGGGTGGGTATGCGGATCCCAGTTGGCCACGATCTGGCCCGCCTTGATCGGCGCGCCGTCCTTGACTGCAATCGTCGCACCGTACGGCACCTTGTAGCGCTCGCGCTCGCGGCCGTGCACGTCCATGACGGACAGTTCGCCGGAACGCGACACCGCGACCAGGTGGCCCTGCGAATGCGACACCGTCTTCAAGTTGTTGAACTTGAGCGTGCCGACAGTCTTGACCTGCACGTTGTCTACGGCGGCCGCACGCGAGGCGGCACCACCAATATGGAACGTACGCATCGTCAGCTGCGTGCCGGGTTCGCCGATGGACTGGGCGGCAATCACGCCGACCGCTTCGCCCATGTTGACGAGATGTCCACGCGCCAGGTCGCGGCCGTAGCAATGCGCGCACACGCCGAAGCTGCTTTCGCAGGTGATCGGCGAACGCACGAGGATGTTCTGCACACCGGCAGCATCAAGTTTGTCGACCAGTTTTTCGTCGAGCAGCGTGTTGCGCGTCAGGATCGGCGAGTCTTCGTTGCCCGGTGCAAACACGTCGGCGGCCACAATGCGTCCGAGCACGCGATCGCGCAAGGGTTCGACCACGTCGCCGCCTTCGACGATCGGGGTCATGGTCAGGCCCGCCGTGGTTCCGCAATCGGGTTCGGTGACGACCACGTCCTGGGCAACGTCGACGAGACGACGCGTCAGGTAACCGGAGTTCGCGGTCTTCAACGCGGTATCGGCCAGACCCTTGCGCGCACCGTGCGTGGAGTTGAAGTACTGCAGCACGTCGAGGCCTTCGCGGAAGTTAGCCTTGATCGGCGTCTCGATGATCGAGCCGTCCGGACGCGCCATCAATCCGCGCATGCCGGCGAGCTGGCGAATCTGCGCCGCGCTACCGCGCGCGCCGGAGTCGGCCATGATGAACAGCGAGTTCATCGACTTCTGCTCGATCAGCTCGCCCTTGGCGTTCTTGACCTTGTCGACGCCGATACCTTTCATCATCGCGCCGGCAACCTGCTCGTTCGTGCGCGACCAGATATCGACGACCTTGTTGTAGCGTTCGCCGGCCGTGACCAGACCCGAAGCGAACTGCTCCTGGATTTCCAGTACGTCCTTTTCGGCAACGTCGAGAATGGCTTTCTTCTCGCCCGGGATCTTCATGTCGTCGATGCCGATCGAGATGCCGGCACGCGTCGCGTAATGGAAGCCGGTGTACATCAGCTGGTCGGCGAACACGACGGTGTCCTTCAGACCGAGCAAGCGGTAGCACTGGTTGATCAAACGCGAGATCGCCTTCTTGGTCAACTCGATATTGACCAATGCGAACGGCAGGCCCACGGGAAGGATTTCCGCCAGCAGCGCGCGTCCTACCGTGGTTTCCACGATCGACGTTTTTTCGCTGCGCTGTTTCTGCTCGTCGATCACGGTTTCGCGGATGCGAACCTTGATCTTGGCGTGCAGTTCCACGGCGCGGTTCTGATAAGCGCGGTGCACCTCGGCAATGTTGGCGAACACCATGCCTTCGCCGGCGACGTTCTCGAGCGAGCGCGTCATGTAATACAGACCGAGCACGACGTCCTGCGTCGGCACGATGATCGGCTCGCCGTTGGCCGGCGACAGGATGTTGTTCGACGACATCATCAGTGCGCGCGCTTCCAGCTGCGCTTCGAGCGACAGCGGCACGTGCACGGCCATCTGGTCGCCGTCGAAGTCAGCGTTGAACGCGGTACACACGAGCGGGTGCAGCTGGATCGCCTTGCCTTCGACCAATACCGGTTCGAATGCCTGGATGCCCAAGCGATGCAGGGTCGGCGCACGGTTGAGCAGCACCGGGTGTTCGCGGATCACCTCTTCGAGGATGTCCCACACTTCCGGGCTTTCGCTCTCGACCTTCTTCTTCGCCGCCTTGATCGTCGTGGCGAGGCCACGGCGTTGCAGCTTGGAGAAGATGAACGGCTTGAACAGCTCCAGTGCCATCTTCTTCGGCAGGCCGCATTCGTGCAGCTTCAGCGTCGGACCGACCACGATGACCGAACGGCCGGAATAATCGACGCGCTTGCCGAGCAGGTTCTGGCGGAAGCGGCCCTGCTTGCCCTTGATCATGTCGGCCAAGGATTTCAGCGGGCGCTTGTTGGTGCCGGTGATGGCACGGCCACGACGGCCGTTGTCCATCAGCGCGTCGACCGCTTCCTGCAGCATGCGCTTTTCATTGCGCACGATGATGTCCGGCGCGTTGAGTTCGAGCAGACGGCGCAGGCGGTTGTTGCGGTTGATCACGCGGCGATACAAGTCGTTCAGATCGCTCGTCGCAAAGCGGCCACCTTCCAGCGGCACCAGCGGACGCAGATCCGGCGGCAGCACCGGCAGCACGGTCATGACCATGTATTCCGGACGATTGCCGGATTCGAGGAACGCCTCGACCAGCTTGATGCGCTTGCTCAAGCGTTTGAGCTTGGTTTCCGAATTGGTGCTGGCGATTTCCTCGCGCAGACGGATCAGTTCGGCATTGAGGTCGATGGTCTTGAGCAGCTCGTAAACTGCTTCGGCGCCCATGCGCGCATCAAATTCATCGCCATGCTCCTCGACCGCCTGCAGATACTGCTCTTCGGTCAGCAGCTGGCCGCGATTGAGCGGAGTCAGGCCCGGATCGATCGTCACGTAGGCTTCGAAGTACAGGATGCGCTCGATGTCGCGCAGCGTCATGTCGAGCATCAAACCGATGCGCGACGGCAGCGACTTCAGGAACCAGATGTGCGCGACCGGGGAAGCGAGGTCGATGTGACCCATGCGCTCACGGCGCACCTTGGTCAGCGTCACTTCGGTGCCGCACTTTTCGCAGACCACGCCGCGGTGCTTCATGCGCTTGTACTTGCCGCACAGGCACTCGTAGTCCTTGACCGGTCCGAAGATCGCCGCGCAGAACAGGCCGTCGCGTTCCGGCTTGAACGTGCGGTAGTTGATCGTCTCGGGCTTCTTCACTTCGCCGAACGACCACGAGCGGATCAGCTCCGGCGACGCCAGAGCGATCTTGATCGAGTCGAAGTCGAGCGACTGGCGGGTCTGGTTGAACAGGTTCAATAAATCTTTCATGTGCTTCTCCGGATTGGGATTTGAGATTCGTCAGAGCCGGGATTCGGGATTTGACCCGAATCCCCAATCCCGCCTTATCTCTCCTCCAGCTCCATGTTGATCGCCAGCGAGCGGATTTCCTTCACGAGTACGTTGAAGGATTCCGGCATGCCCGCGACCATTTCGTGGTTGCCGTCGACGATGTTCTTGTACATCTGGTTGCGTCCCGGCACGTCGTCGGACTTCACCGTCAGCATTTCCTGCAGCGTGTACGCAGCACCGTAAGCTTCGAGCGCCCACACTTCCATTTCGCCGAAGCGCTGGCCACCGAACTGTGCCTTGCCGCCGAGCGGCTGCTGCGTGACGAGCGAGTACGGACCGGTCGAACGCGCGTGCATCTTGTCGTCGACCAGATGGTTGAGCTTGAGCATGTGCATGTAGCCAACCGTGACCTTGCGGTCGAACGCCTCGCCGGTGCGCCCGTCGAACAACTCGCACTGTCCGGACTGCGGCAGGTCGGCGAGCTTGAGCATCGCCTTGATCTCCGATTCGTGCGCACCGTCGAACACCGGCGTCGCCATCGGCACGCCCGCGCTCAGGCGCTCCGACAACGCGAGGATTTCGTCATCGCTCAGATCCTTGAGCTTGACGCGATCGCCGAACACGGCCTTGTCGTGGTTGTAGATCTCGTCGAGGAACTTGCGCAGCTCGGCGACTTTCTGCTTCGCCTCGAGCATGCGCTGGATCTTTTCGCCGAGGCCCTTCGCCGCCCAGCCCAGGTGCACTTCGAGAATCTGGCCGATATTCATACGCGACGGCACGCCGAGCGGATTGAGCACGATGTCGATCGGCTGCCCATTGGCCATGTACGGCATGTCCTCGACCGGGCGGATCATCGAGACCACGCCCTTGTTGCCGTGACGGCCGGCCATCTTGTCGCCCGGCTGCACGCGGCGCTTGACCGCGAGGTATACCTTTACCATTTTCAGCACGCCGGGGGCGAGATCGTCGCCGGCGGTGATCTTGGCCTGCTTGTCCTTGAAGCGCTTGTCGAACTCGGCGCGATGGCTCTTGACCTGCTCCTGCGCGCGCTCGAGCAGCTCGGCAGTTTCCTCGTTCTTCATGCGCAACGCGAACCACTCGTCCTTCTTCAAGGTGTCGAGGTATTCGTTGGTGATCGTCGCGCCTTTCTTGAAGTTCTGCGGACCGCCGTTGGCGACCTTGCCGACGAGCTGGTCGCGCAGACGGCTGTAAATCGCGCCTTCGAGGATGCGGAACTGATCGTCGAAGTCCTTCTTGATGCGCTTGATCTCCATCTCTTCGATCTGCTTGGCGCGCTTGTCCTTCTCGATGCCGTCGCGCGTGAACACGCTGACATCGATGACGGTGCCGTCCATGCCGGGCGGCACGCGCAGGCTCGAATCCTTCACGTCGGAGGCTTTCTCGCCGAAGATCGCGCGCAGCAGTTTTTCTTCCGGCGTCAGTTGGCTTTCGCCCTTCGGCGTGACCTTGCCGACCAGGATGTCGCCCGCTTTCACTTCGGCGCCGATGTAAACGACGCCCGATTCATCCAGACGCGCGAGCGCCTGCTCGCTGACGTTCGGGATGTCGGCGGTGATTTCTTCCGGTCCGAGCTTGGTATCGCGCGCCGAGCAGGTCAGCTCTTCGATGTGGATCGTCGTGTAGCGGTCTTCCTGCACCACGCGCTCGGACAGCAGGATCGAGTCCTCGAAGTTGTAGCCGTTCCACGGCATGAACGCGACGAGCATGTTCTGGCCGAGGGCGAGCTCGCCGAGGTCCGTCGACGGACCGTCCGCGAGCACATCGCCGCGCGCGACGCGATCGCCGACATTGACCAGCGGACGCTGATTCATGCAGGTGTTCTGGTTCGAGCGCGTGTACTTGGTCAGCGTGTAGATGTCGACGCCCGCGTCGTTGTCGCCGCTGATCGTGTCTTCATCGGCACGCACGACGATACGGCCGGCATCGACCTGGTCGATCACGCCGGCGCGGCGCGCCACCGCGGTGACGCCCGAATCGCGCGCCAGCGGGCGCTCGATGCCGGTGCCGACCAGCGGGGTCTGCGAACGCAGCGTCGGGACCGCTTGCCTTTGCATGTTCGCGCCCATCAGCGCGCGGTTCGCGTCGTCGTGCTCGAGGAACGGCACGAGCGCCGCTGCGACGGACACGGTCTGCATCGGCGAGACGTCCATGTACTGGATGTCGGCGCGATGGCGCAGTTCGGATTCGCCCTTGAAACGGCAGGCGACGAACTCTTCGATGAAGCCGCCGTTCTTGTCGAGCGGGGAGTTCGCCTGGGCGATCACGAATTCGCCTTCTTCGATCGCCGACAGGTATTCGACCTTGTCGGTGACCTTGCTGTTGTTGACCTTGCGGTACGCGGTCTCGAGGAAGCCGTAGGAATTCGTGCGCGCATATACCGCGAGCGAATTGATCAGGCCGATGTTCGGACCTTCCGGCGTTTCGATCGTGCAGACGCGGCCGTAATGCGTCGGATGCACGTCGCGCACCTCGAAGCCCGCGCGCTCGCGCGTGAGGCCGCCCGGGCCAAGCGCGGAGACGCGACGCTTGTGCGTGACTTCCGACAACGGATTGTTCTGATCCATGAACTGTGACAGCTGCGAGGAGCCGAAGAACTCCTTGATCGCGGCGGCGACAGGCTTGGCATTGATCAGATCCTGCGGCGTCAGGCCTTCGGCTTCGGCGAGCGACAAACGCTCCTTGACCGCGCGTTCGACGCGCACCAGACCGATGCGGAATACGTTCTCGGCCATTTCACCGACCGAACGCACGCGGCGGTTGCCGAGGTGGTCGATGTCGTCGACCGTGCCGCGGCCGTTGCGGATCTCGATCAGCACCTTGAGCACGTCGAGGATGTCGGAACCGTCGCCGTTTTTCTTGACCAGGTTCTTCGAGTTCTCGTCGTTGCGCGAGCCGAAATACTGGCGGTCGTACAATACGCCGTCACCGGTGATTTCCTTGCGGCCGACGCGGCGGTTGAACTTCATGCGGCCGACCGCGGAAAGATCGTAGCGCTCGAACGTGAAGAACAGCCCGAAGAACAGGTTCTGCGCGGCTTCCTTGGTCGGCGGCTCGCCCGGACGCATCATGCGATAGATTTCGACCAGCGCCTCGAGCGGCGTCTTGGTCGGATCGATGCGCAGCGTGTTGGAGATGTACGGACCACGATCCAGGTCGTTGACGAACAGTGTGCCGATCTGGTCGACGCCCGCCTTGCGGAAGTTTTCCAGATGCGCCAGGTCGAGCTCGGTGTTCGCGGTCGCGAGCACTTCACCGGTCTTCTTGTCGACGACGTCGTGCGCGAGGATACGGCCGGCAAGATAATCGTCGGGCACTTCCAGGTTCTTGATCTTCGTGTTCTGCAATTCGCGTACGTGGCGCGCAGTGATGCGCTTGCCCGCTTCGACGATGATCTTGTCGCCGGCGCGAAGATCGAAGTTCAAGGTTTCGCCACGCAGACGCTCGGCGACGAGTTCCAGGCGCGCACCGCTCTTCTTGTCGAGATGGAACACGTTTTTCTCGAAGAAGATGTCGAGCATCTGCTCGTTGTTGTAACCGAGCGCGCGCAGCAGCATCGTCACCGGCAGTTTGCGGCGACGGTCGATGCGCGTGAACAGCGCGTCCTTCGGATCGAATTCGAAGTCGAGCCACGAGCCGCGGTAAGGAATGATGCGCGCCGAATACAGCAGCTTGCCGGAGCTGTGCGTCTTGCCGCGGTCGTGATCGAAGAACACGCCGGGCGAACGATGCAGCTGCGACACGATGACGCGTTCGGTGCCGTTGATGATGAAGGTTCCGGTATCGGTCATGAGCGGCAATTCGCCCATGTAGACTTCCTGTTCCTTCACGTACTTGACGGCCTTGTTCGAAGCCGGCGAATCCTTGTCGTAGATGACCAGGCGCACGAGCACGCGCAGCGGCGCGCCGTACGTCATGCCGCGCGAACGGCACTCGCGTTCGTCGAACGGCGGCTCACCCAAACGATAGCTGACATACTCGAGCGCAGCGTTGCCGGAATAACTGGAGATCGGAAACACCGATTTGAGCGCCGCATGCAGGCCATGCTCGGCACGCGCTTTCTCTGCCTTGTTCAACTGCAGGAATTCGCGGTAGGAGTCGGTCTGGATCGCGAGCAAGGGCGGAACGTCGAGCACTTGCGGGCGCTTGCCGAAATTCTTGCGGATACGCTTCTTTTCGGTGAAGGAGTACGTCATGGCGGGCACCTCGGGTAAAGCGGGGAATCGAGAATTGGGGTTCGGGAGTCGTCATGCCGGCCGCGGCCGCGCTGACGATGACTTCCCGTTCCCGGTAAAAACCTGGATTCGGCAGTGGGGTTTCGGGTTTTCAGTCCCGAATCCGCAATCCCGAATCGCGGCTCCTTGAAACACCTAAAGCCCGGGGACTTTCGCCCCCAGGCTTCAGCTCGTCATTCCGGCAGTTGGCTGGAATCCAGTGATTTTCTTTTGCGTCTAGTCAATTCAAAGAAAGAGCTGGATCCCGGCGTAACGTACGTCCTGTACCCGCCGGGATGACGACATCCTGTCGTTACTTGATTTCAACAGCGGCGCCGGCGGCTTCAAGTTCCTTCTTGAACTTCGCCGAATCGTCCTTGCTGACGGCTTCCTTGACGGTCGCCGGAGCGGACTCGACCAGGTCCTTGGCTTCCTTCAGACCCAGACCCGTGATCGCGCGCACCGCCTTGATCACTTCAACTTTCTTCTCGCCCGCGGACTTCAGAACGACCGTGAACTCGGTCTTCTCTTCGGCCGGAGCGGCAGCGGCTGCCGCCGGACCGGCGGCCATCGCTACCGGAGCGGCTGCGGACACGCCGAACTTGTCTTCCATCATCTTCACGAGATCCGTGACGTCGATGAGGCTCATGTTGCCAATTGCGTTCAGGATTTCTTCTTTCGAAACGGCCATGGTTGTATACCTTTGATAAATGTTTAAAAGTTAGCCAAATCGGCAATATGGGATGTCAAGCAGCAGCCTTCTGATCGCGCACCGCAGCCACCGCGCGCGCCGTCTTGGCGGCGGGTTCGGCCAGCGTGCGCACCAGCTTGGTGATCGGCGCCAACATCACGCCCATCAACATCGCCAGTGCCTGCTCACGGGTCGGCAGCGACGCGAGCTTCTCGACGTGAGAACCCGGGTACATCTGCCCGCCGATCGCAACGACCTTGGGGACCAGCTTGTCATTCGCCTTGGCAAAATCCTTGATCAACCGACCCGCGGCACCCGGATCTTCCTTGGAGAAGGCGTAGAGCATCGGACCGACGAGTGCGTCCTTGACGCACGCGTAATCCGTACCCTCGACCGCACGCGACACCAGGGTATTCTTCGCGACTTTCACGAAGACCTGGGCGCTGCGCGCCTTCTTGCGCAGCTCGGTGAGCTGCTCCACGGTGAGACCCGCATACTCGGCGGCGACCAACGAGTGCGCCGTAGCGGCCACATTCGCCAGTTCGGCAACGACGACTTTCTTCTGCTCTAGATTGAGCGCCATTGCTTTTCCTTTCCGAACTGGAACCGGCTGAGCGCATCGTGCGCCGCCGGACCGAACAACGAATCTGGCTCCGTGCCGGATCCGCTGGCGTCTCGCGACGCCGCTTTGGTTGGCCGTCCAGAAATCCTGGAGGGCTTCACCATCTGCGCAGGTTGTCTTCCGTATCGATTAAGGCCTGGCATCGCTCGCGTGAACCGCGCCTCATGCGCTTTGCGAGTACTTCCATGCGGCGATGCTTCAACCACCTGCGGTCTTTGACGGCGCCGCTTTCATTGCTGATCGCGGAGCCCTCAAATTTCGAAACTCGTCATCTCACTAGGAGATGACGAAAAAAAATTACAGCGGCAGCGTGGACTGGTCCACGTTGACGCCCAAACCCATCGTGCTCGACAGCGATACCTTCTGCACGAAGATGCCTTTCGACGAAGCCGGCTTCGACTTCATCAAATCGGCCAACAGCGCGTGCAGGTTGTCCTTGAGCGCATTGAGTTCGAAATTCGCCTTGCCGATCGAGCAGTGCACGATGCCGGCCTTGTCGTTGCGGTACTTGACCTGGCCTGCTTTCGCATTCTTGATCGCGGTAACGACATCGGCCGTGACCGAGCCGTCCTTCGGGTTCGGCATCAAACCGCGCGGGCCGAGCAACTGGCCGAGCTTGCCGACCACGCGCATCGCATCCGGCGTCGCGATAATGCGACCGAAATTCAGATCGCCGGCCTGCATCTTCTCGGCAAGATCTTCCATGCCCACGGCATCGGCGCCCGCGGCCTTGGCCGCTTCCGCCTTTTCGCCGGCGGGGCAGAACACCGCCACGCGCACCGTCTTGCCGGTGCCATGCGGCAGCAGCGTCGAGCCACGCACGCCCTGGTCGGACTTCTTCGCGTCGATGCCGAGGCGGATCGCCACGTCAACCGATTCCACGAACTTCGTTTTGGAGTTGTCCTTGACGATTTTCAAGGCTTCGTCGACGCCGTACAGCTTGCCCGGCTGGGTCTTGCCCTGCATGGCTTTGAATCGTTTGCTCATTTTCATGATCAGATCTCCGTCACCAGGCCCATGCTGCGCGCGCTGCCTGCGATCGTGCGCACGGCGGCATCCATATCAGCGGCGGTGAGGTCGGCCATCTTGGTCTTGGCGATCTCTTCGAGCTGCTTGCGCGACACTTTGCCGACCTTCTCGGTATTCGGGCGCTTGCTGCCCGACTCGATACCGGCGGCCTTCTTCAGCAGGATCGACGCCGGCGGCGTCTTCATGATGAAGGTGAAGGTGCGATCCGAATACGCAGTAATGATGACCGGAATCGGCAGACCCGGTTCCACTTTCTGCGTGGCGGCGTTGAACGCCTTGCAGAATTCCATGATGTTCAGGCCGCGCTGACCGAGCGCGGGACCGACCGGCGGCGAGGGGTTGGCCTGACCGGCCTTCACCTGCAGCTTGATGTATCCGACTACTTTCTTTGCCATTTCAGTTCTCCTCGAGTGCAAGCGCCTGTTGTCAGGCTCCTCGTGTTATCCGTCCCTGGCCAGTCTTGAGGTTCGGCTTCCGCGCCGAACCTTCGCCGCTTGCGCAGCTAAAATCCTCAGGCTTTCTCGACCTGGCCGAATTCGAGCTCGACCGGCGTCGAACGCCCGAATATCAGTACCGCCACGCGCAGGCGGCTCTTTTCGTAATTGACTTCCTCGACCACGCCATTGAAATCGTTGAACGGACCGTCGGTGACGCGCACCATCTCGCCGGGCTCGAACAGCACTTTCGGACGCGGCTTTTCAACGCCTTCCTGCACGCGTTGCAGGATCGCGTCGGCTTCGCTGTCCTTGATCGGCAATGGCTTGTCAGCGGTACCGCCGATGAAGCCCATGACTTTCGGCGTTTCCTTGATCAGATGCCAGGATTCGTCGTCGATCTTCAACGATTTGTTTTCGGTATTCGTCTCGATCTGCACGAGCACGTAGCCGGGGAAGAATTTGCGTTCGCTGCGGCGTTTCTGCCCGCCGCGCATCTCGATCACTTCTTCGGTCGGCACCAGCACTTCGCCGAACTTCTCCTGCATGCCGGCGCGCGCGATGCGCTCCTTGAGCGCGCGCGCGACCTGGTGTTCGAAGCCCGAGTAGGCGTGGACGACGTACCAGCGCTTTGCACTCTGCGTAGTCATCTCAGCGTCCCAGCTTCAACAGGTGTTGCAGGATGGCCCAGTTCAGGAACAGATCGATGAGACCAAGCAGGATCGCCAGGATCACAACCACGACCATGATCACGAGCGTCGTCTGCACGGTTTCCTGACGCGTCGGCCACACCACTTTGCGCAGTTCGAAAATCGACTCGCTGAAGTAGTCGCGCAGCGCGTGTCCCGAGCGCGTGAAATAACCCACCGCGCCACCGCCGACGAAGCCGCCGAGCAGCATTAGCAGGCGCTGCCACGTCGGCAGGTCGTTGAACCAGTAATAGCCGACGACGCCCGCCGCCAGCACGATCAGCGCCAGCGCAAGTTTTGCGATGTCGGCTGCGGAATTTCCGCCTACCTGTTCTGCTTTTGCGTTCATGTATCTCTTTGCGTCTTCGGGCCGGTCACCCCGGCATCCGAGTGGCACGCCAGGAGGGACTCGAACCCCCAACCTGCGGTTTTGGAGACCGCTGCTCTGCCAATTGAGCTACTGGCGTGTGTTTGTTATTTGGCGCCGATCTTATTTAACGATCTTCGCCACCACGCCGGCGCCGACGGTGCGGCCGCCTTCGCGAATCGCGAAACGCAGACCTTCTTCCATCGCGATCGGGTGGATCAGGCTCACGACCATTTTGATGTTGTCGCCCGGCATCACCATCTCCACGCCTTCCGGCAGCTCGCACGAGCCCGTGACGTCAGTGGTGCGGAAGTAGAACTGCGGACGGTAGCCCTTGAAGAACGGCGTATGACGGCCGCCTTCTTCCTTGCTCAGCACGTACACTTCGGCTTCGAAGTCGGTGTGCGGAGTGATCGAACCCGGCTTGCACAGCACCTGGCCGCGCTCGACTTCATCGCGCTTGGTGCCGCGCAGCAGGATGCCCGTGTTGTCGCCGGCTCGGCCTTCGTCGAGCAGCTTGCGGAACATCTCCACGCCCGTGCACGTCGTCTTCTGCGTCGGCTTGATGCCGACGATTTCGATTTCGTCACCGACCTTGATGATGCCGCGCTCGATACGACCGGTCACGACCGTGCCACGGCCCGAGATCGAGAACACGTCTTCGACCGGCATCAGGAACGGTTTATCCAGCACGCGCACCGGTTCCGGAATGTAGGAATCCAGCGCATCGACGAGCTTGATGATGCTCGGCACGCCGATTTCGCTCTGGTCGCCTTCCAGCGCCTTCAGCGCCGAACCCTTGATGATCGGGGTCTTGTCGCCCGGAAACTCGTACTTGGACAGCAGGTCGCGCACTTCCATCTCGACCAGCTCGAGAAGTTCGGCGTCGTCGACCATGTCCGCCTTGTTCATGTACACCACCACGTACGGCACGCCGACCTGGCGCGCCAGCAGGATGTGCTCGCGCGTCTGCGGCATCGGGCCGTCGGCCGAGGACACCACCAGGATCGCGCCGTCCATCTGCGCCGCACCCGTGATCATGTTCTTCACGTAGTCGGCGTGTCCGGGGCAATCCACGTGCGCGTAGTGGCGGTTCGGGCTTTCGTATTCCACGTGCGCGGTGGAGATCGTGATGCCGCGCGCCTTTTCTTCCGGCGCCGCGTCGATCTGATCGTAGGCCTTGAACTCGCCGCCAAAGCGTTCCGCACCGACCTTCGTCAGCGCCGCCGTCAGCGTCGTCTTGCCGTGGTCCACGTGACCGATCGTGCCCACGTTCACGTGTGGCTTCTTGCGCTCGAATTTTTCCTTGGACATGGCTGCTTTACCTGATCAATTTCTACGACGGATTTCCAAAGTTTGAAAATCCGACTCGATTAAAAATGGTGCTCACTATTGGAATCGAACCAACGACCTCCTCCTTACCAAGGAGGTGCTCTACCGACTGAGCTAAGTGAGCGTGTTTTTTTCGTGCGGAACTGCGCAATGGAGCGGGAGACGGGAATCGAACCCGCACTAGTAGCTTGGAAGGCTACAGTTCTACCATTGAACTACTCCCGCCCGGGGGTGTTACTGTTTCCTTGCTGATCAAAAATTTTGGTGGTGGAGGGAGGTGGATTACTCCGGGCATCCTGCCCTCCGCCCCTCCGGGGCCAGCCCTTCGGGCTGTTCAAATTCGCTCCTGCGAATTTGTCGAACCTGCATTTTGTTTTCGGTGGTTCTCATCCACCTCCAACTAACGCTGCTCTGAAAATCAAATTGTGGTGGAGGGAGGTGGATTACTCCGGGCATCCTGCCCTCCGCCCCTCCGGGGCCAGCCCTTCGGGCTGTTCAAATTCGCTCCTGCGAATTTGTCGAACCTGCATTTTGTTTTTGGTGGTTCTCATCCACCTCCAACTAACGCTGCTCTGAAAATCAAATTGTGGTGGAGGGAGGTGGATTCGAACCACCGAAGGCATGAGCCAGCAGATTTACAGTCTGCCCCCGTTGGCCGCTTGGGTATCCCTCCGAAAATATTTCCAATTTTCTCTGTAAATCCACCACAGACGCCGAAAACCGGCAGGCATTCCGCCCGCCGTTACGCGCATCTGCACGGAGCCGCATATTGTCGGTTCCGGGCCTGGTTCTTGTCAAGGCGGCATGAAAGGTGCTACTGGCCCAGCCAATCCCGGCTCAGGGCTTGCTGGCGATGTGCGCAGCCTCGCGATAACGGGCGATTTCCTGCTCGAGACTCTTGTCCAGCTCCATGAGCTTCTGCGCGTAGGCCGCCAGGCACTTGTCGTCTTCGGTTTCTGGCTGCCACTTCGGCACCGCAGTCGGCTTGCCGGTAGCGTCCGTGGCAACCATGACCACCACGCAATGCGTGGCGAGTGTGTCGATCCCGCTGGTCAGGTTGCGCGCGATCACGTCGACGCCGAAGTGCATGCTGGTATTGCCGGTGTAGATGAGCTTGCAATCCACGGTGACCAGGTCGCCGATCAGGATCGGATTGACGAAGCGGATGCCGCCCACCGCGACAGTCACGCAATACATGCCGCTCCAGCCGACCGCGCACGCATATCCGGCCTGATCAATCCACTTCATGACCATGCCGCCATGCACCTTGCCGCCGAAATTGACGTCGGTCGGCTGGGCGAGAAAGCAAAACTTTACTTCACGATCCTGGCCGGGCATCAGCTAATCCTCAGACGTTGAAGCGAAAATGCAGCACGTCGCCTTCCTTGACGACGTAATCCTTTCCTTCCAGACGCAAACGACCGGCTTCCTTCGCTCCCGACTCACCCTTGTACTTGATGTAGTCGTCATAGGCGATCGTTTCGGCGCGGATGAAACCTCGCTCGAAATCGGTGTGAATTACACCGGCGGCCTGCGGTGCGGTCGCCCCGACTTTGACCTGCCAGGCGCGGACTTCCTTTTCGCCGGCGGTGAAATAGGTCTGCAGTCCCAGCAGGCTGTAACCGGCGCGAATCACGCGGTTCAGACCGGGCTCGTCCAGACCCATGTCGTTCAGGAACGCGAGCTTGTCAGCGTCATCCAGCTGCGCCAGTTCCTCTTCGATCGCCGCGCAAACCGGCACCACCTCGGCGCCTTCGGCAGCTGCACGCGCGCGCACTTTGTCCAGATATGGATTGTTTTCGAAGCCATCTTCCTTGACGTTGGCGATGTACATCAGCGGTTTCAGCGTCAACAGGAACAGGTCGCGCACGAGCGCTCTTTCGTCCTCGTCCAGCCCGAGACTGCGCGCCGCCTTGCCTTCGTTCAACCCCGCGGCGAGCTTTTGCAGCACCGGACGCTTCGCCAGTGCTTCCTTGTCATTCGCTTTGGCCGCACGCTCGGCCTTGTTCAGGGCCTTGTCCACCGCTTCCAGATCCGCGAGTGCAAGCTCGGTGTCGATCGTTTCGATGTCGGCGATCGGATCGATCTTGCCGGCCACGTGCACGATGTCCGCATGCTCGAAGCAGCGCACCACGTGCGCAATCGCGTCGACTTCGCGGATGTGCGCGAGAAACTTGTTGCCGAGCCCCTCGCCCTTGGACGCGCCAGCGACGAGACCGGCAATGTCGACGAATTCCATTGTCGTCGGAATGATCTTGAGCGGCTTGGCAATCGCGGAAAGCGAATTCAGCCGCGGGTCCGGCACCGGCACAATGCCGACGTTCGGATCGATCGTGCAGAATGGAAAATTGGCGGCGGGAATACCCGCCTTGGTCAGTGCATTGAATAGCGTGGACTTGCCAACGTTCGGCAGGCCGACGATGCCGCATTTGATGCCCATGGAGATCCGTCAATGAATGGCTAATCGCAAATCGAACGTTAACCGTTGTTCGATTTGCGATTGGCTACTCGCTGTCTGCTGCCGTATGCAATCGCTTCATCGCTTCCGGAAACTCGCCGCGCACCGCCAGCGGCAACACGTCGAGCGAGCGCGCCACCGCATCGACGATCGCCGTTTCATCG
>Ga0207695_10000819_pt1 | contig 57615 bp, 55 predicted proteins | sample KBSC54metaG_FD_184354 | JGI IMG/M metagenome (GOLD analysis project Ga0207695, IMG submission 184354) | Corn rhizosphere microbial communities from Kellogg Biological Station, Michigan, USA - KBS C5-4 metaG (SPAdes) (version 2) | ecosystem: Host-associated > Plants > Roots > Rhizosphere > Soil...
GCGTGTGCTGCGGGTTCGACGTCGACGCGTAGTACTGGAACCAGTTGTGGTGCGGGATGTAGTCGGCCGTCGCCGCGTTCACGGCGGTGGCGACCGTGCTGCGGCTGCAGCCCGTCGTGCCGTTGCCGTTGGTCGTCGACAGGTTGAAGCCGCCCATGAAGCCGCCCCACGTGATCTTCGCGCCGTTCAGCAGATCGCCGATGTTCTTGCCCGTCATCATCGCCTGGTCGGTCGTGCTCGAGCACACGTCGAAGCCGGGGTCGACGTCGTTGATCATCGTGAAGCCGCCCTGGCCGTCGTTGATGTAGTACGAGGTGGCTGCGAGCGTCGACGGCTGCTTCGACGTCTTGACGATCTGCATCCCGTTGGTCTGCCCCGACACGACGTTCAGCGCGCCCGGTGTCGACGGGCCGTAGACCGTCGTGTATGCGTTGTCGCTCATCGCGAAGCGCTGCGCGTAGTTCCACAGCGCGGTCACGGTGTTGCCGTCGAAGTAGCCCATCACCTGGCCCTTCGTGCCGAACGCGCCGGCGCCGCCGGACGAGCCCTTGCCGGTGTATTTCGGGAACAGGTCGGCGAGGCCGTTGTCCTCGGCCAGTTGTTCGGCCGTGTACGCGTGGTTCTGGTCGGCGGTCGCGGCCTGCGTGCGGTCGAGGCGGAACGGGTTCGCCGCGTCGGTGCCGTTGGCCGTGTTCGTGAAGTTCGGGTTCGCGGTGAGCAGCGTGCCCGTCAGGCCGTTGGGCGTCGGCGTGCCGGGCTTCGCGGTGAACGCCGGTTCGCCCGACGGGTTCGCCGCGTTCGGGTAGGTGCCGAAGTAGTGGTCGAACGAGATGTTTTCGCCGTAGATCACGACGACGTGCTTGATCGGCGTGGCGGTCTGCAGCGCATCCTGCGACGACACCGCGGGCGTCGACGTCGGATCGTCGCTGCCGCCGCAGGCGAACAGCGCAAGCGCCGCGGCTGCGCAGGCGGTGACGAGCAAGGCTTGACGGAACATCGGGAAACTCCAGATAAGGCCTTCGATGGTGGAGAGCGGCCCCGTCGCCGTGTCGGTTCGGCGCGGAGCTCGCGAGAGAGCACGCGCATTGGAACAGTCGCGTATGAAGATATGGGGACGGAGCGATTTCGCGACGGTTGCGCTGCGGTATCGATTCCATTACGGCGCAACGCGGTGCGAAAGAGAACGGAAAGGGGCAGACCGCGCGCAACCACGAAGACACATTTCGCGGCGCGCGGGGCCGTTGCCGTGAATGCCGCGCGAGGCGGGCGAGAGGGTGCCGCCGGCCGGTTCGCGCGTAATGCCGTGGTTACCGCGTTTTTGACAATCGTGTGACGTATTCATACGATGAACGCCCTGAGGCGACGATTTCATGTTGCCGACCGTTACCGAGAATTCAGCGTGCCGATCCCCGTTCTGTTTGCCGTTCTGTGTGCTGCGTTCCTGCATGCGTCATGGAATGCGCTCGTCCGCAGCAGCGGCGACCGGCTGCGGTCGGCCACGGTGCTGCAGATCGCGATCGGGCTGTTCGCGCTGCTGTTCCTGCCTGCCGCCGCGCCGATCACGCCCATGGGCTGGCTCTGTGTCGTCGCATCGGCCGTGATCCATGTGGTCTATACGTTGCTGCTGGTGCGCGCCTACGAGCACGGCGACCTGACCGTCGCATACCCGGTTGCGCGCGGCACCGCGCCGCTGCTCGTCACGCTCGGCGCGGCGGCGTTCGCGGGCGAGCACCTGAACGCCGGCGCGCAGGTCGGGCTCGTGCTGATCTGCGCGGGCATCATGGCGATCGGGCTGGAGGGCGGGCGCGGCGCGAAGCACCGGATGACGCAGGTGCTGCCGACCGCGTTCGCGACCGGCGTGTCGATCGCGGCCTATAGCGTGGTCGACGGGATCGGCGTGCGGGAAAGCGGCAGCACGGTCGGCTATACCGCGTGGATGTTCGTGTTGACGGGCATGATGATGGCCGCGTACTACCGGCTGCGCGCGGGGCCGCTGCGGCTGACGCAGGATGTCGGCGAAACGGCGAAGGCTGCGTGCGGCGGCGTATTCGCGGCGCTCGCGTACGGCATCGTGATCTGGGCGATGGAACGCGCGCCGATGGGGCCGGTGTCGGCGCTGCGCGAAACGAGCGTGGTGTTCGCGGCGCTGATCGCACGCGTGTATCTCGGCGAGCGGCTGACGCCGCGCCGTGCTGCGGGATGTGCGGTGATTGCGGCGGGGGCGCTGCTGATCAGTGCGTTCGAGGCGGTGCGGTGAAGGCGGCTGCCGGGCTCGTCGGGTGCCTGGCGCGCCCGAATCAGCTTTCCACCGGCATCGCGCTCGTGCACTTGATCTCGTCGAGGCACACGCTCGAATGCACGCCGCTCACGCCGGGAATCCGCATCAGCGTTTCGAGCAGGAACTGCGACAGCCCCTTCAGGTCGTGCGCGACGACCTTCAGCACATAGTCGATGTCGCCCGTCACCGAGAAACACTCCTGGATCTGCGCGAGATCGGACACCAGTTTCTGGAACTTCGACAGGTCGCGGATATGCCCGCGCTCCATCGTCACATGCACGAACGCGGTGACGCCGAAGCCGAGCGTGTCGGGGCAAAGCCGGGTTTCGTAGCGGCGGATCGCGCCGATCTCTTCCAGCCGCCGGTGGCGCCGCAACGTCTGCGCGGGTGACAGGCCGACGGCCTTCGCCAGATCGAGGTTCGACGCACGGCCGTTCTCCTGCAGGATCGAAAGCAAGTGGCGATCGATGCGGTCGAGAACCGGTTCAGGCATTTTTATTTCCTCATTTGTCTCCTGGATGCAATCTTATCTCATAATGTAGGGTTTGCATGAACGGGTTACGAAACCCGATTTCGCCGTCGCGACGCTAAACTGACGCCGGATTTTCGTGTGTGGCCGCAGCAATGCGGCGTGGGCGACAAGTCGGCGGCCGGTCTGGCGGGCACGCCGACGCGAATCGGGCGCCGCCACGCGAAGATTGCAGTCCCCAACCCGGCGGCTCCACGAACGCCGCCGGCACAGCGAAAACAGCGCCCGGCACACCGAGGCGCGCCGCACCGCTTCAGGCGGAGGCGGACAGAGTGGAGAAGACATGGTTTCTGGAAACGAGAGCGACGGCCTGAAGCGCGGGCTGAAGAACCGGCACATCCAGCTGATTGCGCTCGGCGGCGCGCTGGGCACGGGGCTGTTCCTCGGCATCGCGCAGACGATCAAGATGGCCGGCCCGTCCGTGCTGCTCGGCTATGCGGTGGCCGGCATCGTTGCGTTCTTCATCATGCGCCAGCTCGGCGAGATGGTCGTCGACGAGCCCGTCGCAGGTTCGTTCAGCTACTTCGCCAACAAGTATTTCGGCCACTTCACGGGCTTCCTGTCGGGCTGGAACTACTGGGTGCTGTACATCCTCGTCAGCATGGCCGAACTGTCGGCCGTCGGGATCTACGTGCAGTACTGGTGGCCGGGCGTGCCGACCTGGGTGTCGGCGCTCGTGTTCTTCGTCGTCATCAACCTGGTCAACCTGACCAGCGTGAAGTCGTACGGCGAGACGGAATTCTGGTTCTCGATCATCAAGGTCGCGGCGATCGTCGGGATGATCGGCTTCGGCGGCTGGCTGCTCGCCAGCGGCAATGCCGGGCCGGAGGCCAGCGTCAGGAACCTGTGGCAGCACGGCGGCTTCTTCCCGAACGGCGTGTCGGGCCTCGTGATGTCGATGGCCGCGATCATGTTCTCGTTCGGCGGGCTCGAACTCGTCGGCATCACGGCGGCCGAGGCCGACGATCCGAAGCACAGCATCCCGCGCGCGACCAACCAGGTCATCTACCGCATCCTGATTTTCTACATCGGCGCGCTCGCCGTGCTGCTGTCGCTGTATCCGTGGGAGAAGGTCGTCAGCGGCGGCAGCCCGTTCGTGCTGATCTTCCACGCGCTGAGCAGCAACCTGGTCGCGAACGTGCTGAACGTCGTCGTGCTGACCGCCGCGCTGTCGGTCTACAACAGCGGCGTGTACTGCAACAGCCGGATGCTGTTCGGCCTCGCGCAGCAGGGCAATGCGCCGAAGGTGCTGTGCTCGGTGAACAAGCGCGGCATTCCGCTCGCCGCGCTCGGCGCGTCGGCGCTCGCCACCGGCGCGTGCGTGCTGGTCAACTACTTCATGCCGGGCAAGGCGTTCGAGGTGCTGATGGGCCTCGTCGTGTCGGCGCTGATCATCAACTGGGCGATGATCAGCCTGATCCACCTGAAGTTCCGCCAGGCCAAGCGCGCAGCCGGGGAGAAGACTTCCTTCCGCAGTCTGGGCTATCCTTTCACGAATTACCTGTGCCTGGCATTCATGGCCGGCATTCTCGTCGTGATGTACCTGACGCCGGATCTCCGCCTGTCGGTGTACCTGATCCCGGTATGGCTCGCGGTGCTCGCGATCGGGTATCGCTTCCGTCAGAAGGATGCAGGCTATGCGGTGCGCGACGGCGCGTCCGCAGGCTGACGCAGGCCACCACCGACCATTCTTCCAAACGAGACCGACTCAAGCCATGTTCGAACACATCGACGCGTACCCGGGCGACCCGATCCTGACGCTCAACGAGAACTTCCAGAAAGATCCGCGCGACCAGAAGGTCAACCTGAGCATCGGCATCTACTTCGATGCCGAGGGCCGGATTCCGGTGATGGGTGCCGTGCGCGAAGCCGAAACCTCGCTGCAGCGCGAGAGCGGCCCTAAGCCGTACCTGCCGATGGTCGGCCTTGCCGCGTATCGCGACGCCGTGCAGGCGCTCGTGTTCGGTGCCGATCACCCGGCCCGCACGGCCGGCCGCATCGCGACCCTGCAGACGCTCGGCGGCTCGGGCGCGCTGAAGGTGGGTGCCGATTTCCTGAAGCGCTACTTCCCGGACGCGCAGGTGTGGCTCAGCGATCCGAGCTGGGAAAACCACCGCTTCATCTTCGAGCGCGCCGGCTTCACGGTGAACACGTACCCGTACTACGACGAGGCGACGGGCGGCCTGAAGTTCGACGCGATGCTCGCGGCGATCGACGCGCTGCCGGCGCGCAGCATCGTGCTGCTGCACGCGTGCTGCCATAACCCGACCGGCGTCGACCTCGACGAAGGCCAGTGGGAAAAGCTGATCGACGTGATCGAGGCGCGCGGCCTGCTGCCGTTCGTCGACATGGCATACCAGGGCTTCGGCGCGGGCCTCGACGCGGACGCGTTCGCGGTGCGCGAACTGGCCCGCCGCGGCGTGCCGGCGCTGGTCGCGAACTCGTTCTCGAAGAACTTCTCGCTGTACGGCGAGCGCGTGGGCGGCCTGAGCGTCGTCTGCGAGGATGCGGCCGCGGCCGAGCGCGTGCTCGGCCAGTTGGCCGGCGCCGTGCGCTCGAACTACAGCAACCCGCAAACCTACGGCGCGAAGGTCGTCGCGGCCGTGCTCGGCACGCCGGCGCTGCGCAAGCAGTGGGAAGAAGAGTTGTCCGCGATGTGCCGCCGCATCGCGCGGATGCGCCAGTCGATCCACGACGGCCTGCGCGACCACGTCAGCGGCGAAGCGCTCACGCGCTACGTGAAGCAGCGCGGGATGTTCACGTACACGGGCCTGACCGAATCGCAGGTCGACGCGCTGCGCGAAGTGCACGGCGTGTACATCCTGCGTTCCGGCCGGATGTGCGTGGCGGGCCTGAACGACTCGAACGTCGGCATCGTTGCCGACGCAATCGGCAAGGTGCTGAAGAGCGGCGTCTGATCGTCGCGCGCCCGGCGCGCAACGCTGCCGGCCGAACCGGCTGTCTCCCGTCGCGGAGGCAGCCGGTTTTTTGTTGCGCGGCCGCGATGCGTGCTGCCCGGCTGACGCGCGCCCAGGCGCGGCGGTACGATCACGGAATCGGACACAGGACAGAGGAGCGACATGGGCATCCGGATCATCCAGCTCGGCACGCCGCGCGCGGCCGGCGAGGGCCTGCGGATCGGGACGGTGCGGCGGCCGCCGCGCGGCGTTCCGAAGGCGGAATTCGCGTCGCGCAACTACTATGATGTATGGTTGCCGACGCTGTCGCCGAGCCCCGAGCTCGTCGCGCAGGCGCAGGCGGCCGAAACGGACGCCGAATGGAACGCGTTCAAGCGCCACTTCCGCGCGGAGATGGCGCATGGCGATCCGGCAAAGGTGCTGGACCTGCTGGCGGCGCTGTCGGCGACCACCGCGTTCTCGATTGGCTGTTACTGCGACGACGAGCGCCATTGCCACCGCAGCGTGCTGCGCGAGCTGCTCGCGGAGCGCGGCGCGGCGATCGAGCCCGATGCGGGCTGAAGCGGGCTGAATCGGACTGACGCGGCGGCACGATACCGCACTGCGATCGTGCGGTGCAGCGAACCGGTTGACGTGGGTCAAGCGGGCGGCCGCGCGCGCCACTATGCTCTCGTCATGGAGTCATCACGACAATGACAGGCGGACAGATGCACATTACCTTCCCGCCCGAGCCGGCCGAATATTGCGCGCGCGACCTGGTCGTCGCGTTTTCGGCGCTGGTCGACGGACGTTGCGTGCAGTGCGCGGTCACGGCCGAGGCACTGGAAGACCATTTCGGCGCGCCGTCGCTGCTCGAACGCGACCTGCTGGCCGCGTTCGACGCGCACCGGCCGGCGATCGAAGCGATGGCACGACGGATGCTCGAGGAAATCGGCGGCCGGCCGGTGCTGCTGCACAGCGGCCACTTCCGGCTCGGCGATTGACACCGCAGGAGGGGATATGACTCTGCAGGGCAACATTCACGAACGCGACTGGTCGGTCGAAGTCGAGACGCGCCCGTGCGAATCGGGGGAATTCCGCTGCCGCGTGTCGGTCGAGCACGGCAGCGGCGCCGGGCGCTTTCATCATACGTTCGAGCACAGCCATGCGTATCCGACCGAGCGCGAGGCGATGATCGAAGGGCTGCGGGCCGGAATGACGTGGATCGAGATGAAGACGTCGCAGGTATTCAACGTATGAACGGTGCCGCGCCGACAGAGGTGCGGACAGACTTATCGGCAGGCCAGCGATCGAAGAATCCGCGCCACGCCACGGGAAATACGCACCGCCGCCTTTCGGCGCGGCCGGTGCATGCAAGGCGGTCGACGAGCGGGCGGCCCCGTCAGGAGAAACGACATGGGCGTGGGCATGCAGATCGCCTGCCTCGGATTCACGGGTTCGGCCGCGATCGAAGCCGAAGCCGGCGCGCAACTGGTGCGGCTCGAACGGTTTCGCGCGCTGATCGACGGCTGTCATCTCGCAATCGAATCGCGCGTGGCGGCCGACGGCGCGCGCACATACGACGTGCGGCTCGACCTGGTGTTTCATGACGAGGCGCTCAGGCCGCTGCCGCCGTGCAGCGGCGATGACGTGGACGATGCGCTGCACCGCGCGTTCGCCCAGGCCGAACAGGCGCTGATCGCGCGGCAGGCGGGCGGTGGCAGGGTGATGCTGCGCGACGCGGCGACCACCGATGGCACGGCTCGGTGACACACGGCGCGCGATGCCGCGCGGACGATGCCGGCGCGTACGCCCGACCCGAGTCAGACCCGCGCGAGCGCTTGCGCGTCGATGATGCGCACGCGCTTGCCGCGTGTTTCGACCAGTGCTTCGCGATGGAAGCGCGAGAACATCCGGCTGACCGTTTCCAGCTTCATCCCGAGATAACAACCGATTTCCTCGCGCGTCATCCGCAGGTTGAATTCGGTCGCCGAATAGCCGCGCGCCTCGAAGCGCGACGACAGGTTCAGCAGGAAATGCGCGACGCGCTGTTCGGCCGACATCGTGCCGAGCAGCAGCATCTGGCTCGATTTCCGCACGATCTCGCTGCTCAGCATCTGATAGAGGAAGTGCTGCATCGGCTTGATCTCGCGGCACGCCGCTTCGAGCGCACCGAACGGGATGACGCACACGACGCTGTCTTCGAGCGCGATCGCGTCGCAGCAGTGCTGGCCGCTGCCGATGCCGTCCATCCCGAGCGTGTCGCCGGCGATCTGGAAGCCGGTCACGTGTTCGCGGCCGTCGCGATGCATCATCACCGTCTTGACCGAACCCGCGCGCACTGCATAGATGCTCTGGAACGGATCGTCGGTGCGGAACAGCGCGTCGCCCTGGCGAACCTGCCGGGTCGTGCAGATGATCGCGTCGAGCCGGCCGTATTCGGCGGCCGTCAGTTGCGGCGGCAGGCACATCGAGCGCATCGCGCAGGCCGAGCAGCGTGCGGCGGGATGTTTGGCGGCGTCGGCGCGCGTGACCGCGCGAAGCGGAGTCGTCGGCCGGGGCGCGACGGGGACGTCGGCGGGGCAGGCGGTGGCTGTGGACATGAGTCGCTCCGGCACGTCAGGGGCGGTGCACGCGAGCGTGCACCAGGGATTCGATGACACGGCACGCGGCGTCGAATTCGACGGTCTTGTCGAAGAAGTAGTCGGCTCCGGCCGTCGCGCATGCCTCTCTGAATGCCGGCGCCGAATGATTCGTCAGCACGATCGTGACGATGCGCGGCGCGGCCTTCGACAGCATCCCGATCAGGTCGAGGCCGCTGCCGTCCGCGAGCCGCAGGTCGACGATCACGACATCCGCCCGGCTGCCGCGGATCTGCGTCCACGCGTGCTGGCCGTCTTCCGCTTCGCCCACGACGGCGACGCCGCGAATCGCGCCGACGAGCAGCGCGATCCGCTGCCGGACGGCGACGGCGTGATCGACGAGAAACACCCTGAGCGTGGCGGGCGACAAGCTGGCATTCATGCCGGCAGTATCGTGTTGCGCCGCCAAAAATGAAATCGGCCGAATTGGAAGTTGGTGTAGGCCGCTTCGACGCGTTGTAGGGCGTTTCCTACAACGCGTACGGGAAAGTGTCGGAGCGCTCCGGATGTTGCAACGCCGCACCGGCGCCGCGCGCGCGGCCGGTGGGCTTCGCTGTCGGGTCAGCCGGCCCGGCGCGCGTCCAGCGCATCGCGTGCGGTGCGGCACGCGGCAAGATCCCACGCGGCGCAGCCGACGCTCTTGAACAGCAGCGGTCCGCCGACGGCGAATGCGCCGCCCAGCACGTCGGCGAGCGACGCGACCTGCTGCCAGTCGACCTGCGCGACGATCAGGTCGCCGGCCTCGTGGCGCGCGCCGGCCGGATCGTCGACGACGAGCCGGCTGCCGTGCACCGTGTTCGCATCGATCTCGGCCGCATCCGCGGTGAACGCGCCGACGCCGACCACGAGCCGGCCTTCGCGCGCGGCTTCACGGTAGACGGGCGTGCGGCTCGTCGTCAGCGTGACGACGACGTCGATCGCATCGGGAATCGCGTCGCCGTCGAGCGGAGCGAGCCGCGGCGCCTGCGCGCGGTGCGCGGCGCAGAAGGCGGCCGCGCTGTCGGCGCTGGTGCCGCGCACGTGAAGGCGCGCGTCGGGAAAGATCGCCGCGAGCGCTTCCGCGTGATTGGCCGCCTGCTTGCCGGTGCCGATCAGCAGGATGTCGCGCGGCGCGGCGCCATGCAGCGCGTCGATGCCGAGCGCGGTGACGGCCGCCGTGCGGCGGCCGGTGACCGTCGGGCCGTCGAGCGCGAAGCGCATCTCGCCGGTGGTCGCGTCGTACGCGGTCACCTGGCCGAGGATCGTCGGCAGCCCGCGCGCGCCGTTGCCGGGGCATACGTTCACGAGCTTGTGGGTGGCAAGGTCGCGCGCGCTCGACGGCATCGACAGCATCACGCCGCCGGCCTGCAGCGGCACGACCAGGCGTTCGGGGCTGACGATCTCGCCCGCCGCGTACTCGGCGACGGCCTGCCTGAGCGTGGCGAGCAGCGCCGGGTAGTCGAGCAGCGCGGCCGTATCGGCCGCATCGAAAACGGGAATCCGGGAAAGGGCGGTCATCGTGTACGTCGCAGGCGTCGGTGAACGTGGACGACGGGCGCATGACGCGCCCGCCAAGGGGGCTGCCGGATACCGTGACACGGTGGCAGTGTGGATCGAATCTATACCACTTTCCATCGCACCGGCAACCCGGAAAATAAACCGAAGCGCCGGTTTTGGTTCTAATATCTGTCCAAAAGGGTCGCCGTGGTCTCGATGCCGGCACCGCTCCGGTATAGTGCGAACCCATTCCAAGTCCACGCCCGCGACCGGGCAGGAGCCATACGATGATGTCCGCGCGTCCCGAATCACTCGAAGGCGGTTTCAGGCCGCTGCAGATCTACGAGCAGGTCGCCGAGAAGATCCGCGACGAGATTCGCGCGGGGCGCTACGCGGCCGATTCGCGGCTGCCGTCCGAGCGCGAGCTCGCGGTGCTGTTCCAGGTCGGCCGGCCGGCCGTGCGCGAGGCGCTCGGCGCGCTGCAGAACGAAGGGCTGGTGTTTACGAAGCGCAATTCGGGCACCTACGTCGTCGCGTCGCCGCTCGACGTGCTCGCGGAACGCGGCGACACGCGTGCGGCGTCCGAGGCCGACTTCAGCCCGACGTCGACGCTCGACGTGCGGCTGATCCTGGAACCCGCGATCGCGCGCCTCGCTGCCTCGCACGGCCGCGCCGACCCGGGCGCCGAGCGCTATCTCGCGCAGATGGAAACCATCACCGACGTCGACGATCCGCACCAGCGCGCGCTGTGGAACGAGAGCGACCGGCTGTTCCACCGGCAGCTCGCGCTGATGACCGGCGACCCGCTGATCGTGAAGATCGCGGACGAGGTCGCGAAGACGATGGATCAGCCGCTATGGAAGCGGCTGAAGGACGACGGCATCTACGACGCGGGCCGGATCCGGCTCTACGTGTCCGAACACCGGCTGATCTACGAGGCGATCGTGTCCGGCGATGCCGATGCGGCTGCGTTCTATGTCGAGCAGCATATCCGCCGCGTGCGGCGCGACATCGCGCCGAAGTGATGCGTACGGCTTCGTTTTGGTCTGAAATATGACCAGAATCGCGAAAATTATTTTGAAATTGCTTGCGATGTGACCACGCGTGTCCTACATTGGTTTCACACAAAACCAATCAGGAGACATCATGCGATACCTCGTTACCGCGCTCTCGGTGGCCGTTGCCGCCGGCGCGCTGACTTCCGCGCACGCGCAGGAAGTCGTGATGATCGGCCATTCGGCGCCGCTGACGGGCCCGCAGGCCGCGAACGGCAAGGACAACGAAAACGGCGCGCGCCTTGCCGTCGACGAACTCAACAAGGCCGGCGTGAAGGTGGCCGGCAAGACCGTCACGTTCAAGCTGATTTCAGACGACGACCAGGCCGACCCGAAGGCCGGCGTGCAGGTCGCGCAGAACCTCGTCGACAAGGGTGTCGTCGCGGTGCTCGGGCCGTACAACTCGGGCGTCGCGATCCCGGCATCGCGCGTGTACTCGAATGCGGGCGTGCCGATCCTGCCGGTCGCGTCGAATCCGGCACTCACGAAGCAGGGCTTCAAGAACATCTTCCGGATCGGCGCGAGCGACGAGCAGCTCGGCGGCACGATGGCCACGTTCGCCGCGAAGACGCTGAACGCGAAAACCGCGGCCGTCGTCGACGATCGCACCGCGTACGGGCAGGGCGTCGCCGAGCAGTTCATGAACGTCGCGAAGGCGAACGGAATCAAGATCGTCGACCAGGAATACACGAGTTCGTCGGCCACCGATTTCCTCGGCATTCTCACCAAGATCAAGGCGGGCAACCCGGACGTGATCTTCTTCGGCGGTTATGCGGCGCAGGGCGCGCCGATGGCCAAGCAGATGAAGCAGCGCGGGCTGCGCGCGAAGCTGCTCGGCGGCGACGGCATCTGCTCGGCCGACATGGGCAAGGTGGCGGGCGATGCGGCATCGATCGTCTACTGCGCGCAGGGCGGCGTCGCGCTCGAGAAGACGCCGGCCGGGCGCGAATTCCTGAAGAAGTACCACGACGCCTATCACACGGACACGCAGGTCTACGGCGTCAACTACTACGACGGCGTGAAGCTGCTCGCCGACGCGATGGTCAAGGCCGGCACGACCACCGACAAGGCGAAGCTGATCGCGCAGCTCGCGAAGTCGAACTATGCGGGCGTCGCGGGCACCTATTCGTTCGACGCGAACGGCGACCTGAAGGGCGCGCCGACGTCCGTCTACGTGATCCGCAACGGCTTGCCCGAGCCGTACGCGAAGTAACGGGGCCAGCTTGCCATCGGACGGCGGCCCGGCCGCCGTCCTTCGTTTCAACGCATTCGACCGAATATGAAAATTTCCCGATCCCTTTCCACCGTCGAAGTCCATACGGGCGGCGAAGCGTTCCGCATCGTCACGAGCGGGCTGCCGCGCCTGCCTGGCGACACGATCGTCCAGCGTCGCGCATGGCTCAAGGAGAACGCCGACGAGATCCGCCGCGCGCTGATGTTCGAACCGCGCGGCCACGCCGACATGTACGGCGGCTACCTGACCGAGCCCGTGTCGCCGAACGCCGATTTCGGGGTGATCTTCGTGCACAACGAAGGCTACAGCGACCATTGCGGGCACGGCGTGATCGCGCTGTCGACCGCCGCGGTCGAGCTCGGCTGGGTGCAGCGCACGATGCCGGAAACGCGGGTCGGCATCGACGCGCCGTGCGGCTTCATCGAGGCCTTCGTCAGGTGGGACGGCGAGCATGCGGGGCCCGTGCGCTTCGTCAACGTGCCGTCGTTCATCTGGCGGCGCGACGTGTCGGTCGATACGCCGTCGTTCGGCACCGTGACCGGCGACATCGCGTATGGCGGCGCGTTCTATTTCTACGTCGACGGCGCGCCGTTCGACCTGCCGGTGCGCGAGGCGGTGGTGGAAAAGCTGATCCGCTTCGGTGCGGAAGTGAAGGCCGCCGCGAACGCGAAGTACCCGGTCATGCATCCGGAGATTCCGGAAATCAACCATATCTACGGCACGATCATCGCGAACGCGCCGCGCCATCCGGGCTCGACGCAGGCGAACTGCTGCGTGTTCGCGGATCGCGAAGTCGACCGCTCGCCGACCGGCTCCGGCACCGGCGGGCGCGTCGCGCAGTTGTACCAGCGCGGGCTGCTCGCGGCCGGCGACACGCTCGTCAACGAATCGATCGTCGGCACGATCTTCAAGGGGCGCGTGCTGCGCGAGACGACGGTCGGCGACATTCCGGCCGTGATCCCGGAAGTGGAAGGCAGCGCGCATATCTGCGGTTTCGCGAACTGGATCGTCGACGAGCGCGATCCGCTGACCTACGGTTTTCTCGTGCGCTGAGCAGCAGCGCCGATCGGCCGCCGTCGCGCGGCCACCCGGTTGTCGTACCAGGCCTGGCGCGTCGTTCCCGTTGCGGGGGCACGCGCCTTTTTTGCGTGCGGCCGGTAGCGAAGCCGTGCGGTGTGCGCCGGCGCAAGGCCGCCACCGCCGGCGGGCCGCGCGAGTTTTGGTACGATGCACCCTTTTCAGCCGAGCTCCACCCGCGTGAATCGCCGAAACGTGTCGTCAGTGCGTGACTTCTGTGCCAGCTGGGTTGCGCGCGCCCAACCCGTCGCGGCTGCCGCCGTCGCGAGGGTCAAGCCTCTCGCCGCCGCCGCGTGGCAGCATCTCCGTCGTCCCACGCGCCGCGGCGTACTGCTCACGGCGGCCGGCGTGCCGGTGCTGTTCGTGCTGTACGTGATCGCGCTGATCCCGTTCACGCCGGGCATCGGCGACATCCGCAAGGCGCGCGTCGACCAGCCCGCGCAGGTGCTGTCCGCCGACGGCAAGCTGCTGGCCGAATTCAAGCCGTCGAACCGCGAGTGGGTGCCGCTCAAGCAGATCTCGCCGCACATGGTCGACGCGCTGATCGCGACCGAGGATCATCGCTTCTACGAGCATCACGGCCTCGACTGGAAACGCACCGCGTCGGCCGCGCTCCATACGTTCTCGGGCAGCCGCCAGGGCGGCTCGACGATCACGCAGCAGCTCGCTCGCAACCTGTATCCGGACGAGATCGGCCGTGCGCCGACGCTCACGCGCAAGGTGAAGGAAGCCATCACCGCGCTGAAGATCGAGGCCGTCTACAGCAAGGACCAGATTCTCGAGACCTACCTGAACACGGTGCCGTTCCTGTACAACGCGTACGGCGTCGAGATGGCCGCGCGCACCTATTTCGACAAGTCGGCCGACGAACTCGACGTGCTCGACAGCGCGACGCTCGTCGGAATGCTGAAGGGCAACAGCTACTACAACCCGGTGCTGAACCCCGAGCGTGCGCTGCAGCGGCGCAACACGGTGCTCGGCCAGATGGTGAAGTACGGCAAGCTGTCGACGGCGCAGTTCGCGCAGTTGCAGCGCAGGCCGCTGCGCATCGACTTCGAGCGCCAGAAGGAGCCGCCGGGGCCGGCGCCGCATTTCGCGCAGCAGTTGCGCAAATGGCTGATCGCGTGGGCCGACCGCAACGACTACAACATCTACTCGGACGGGCTGATCGTGCGCACGACGATCGACTCGCGGCTGCAGCAGATGGCGACGCAGGCGCTCACGCTGCAGGGCAATCAGTTGCAGGGCATCGCGAACAACGCATGGAGCGGCCGCGACGGCTGCGGCACCGACAACGAGGTGTTCCGCACCTTCATGCGCGAGTCGCCCGAGTACAAGGCTGCGCAGGACGCCGGCAAGGACGACGCGGCCGCGATGAAGCTGCTCGCGGCCGACCGCGGCTTCATGCGCGCGCTGTGCAAGACGAAGACCGACGTACAGGCCGGCTTCCTCGCGATCGATCCGCGCGACGGGCAGATCCGCGCATGGGTCGGCAGCCGCGACTTTACCAACGAGCCGTTCGACCACGTCGCGCAGGCACGGCGCCAGCCGGGCTCGACGTTCAAGCCGTTCGTCTATGGCGCCGCGTTCGCGGGCGGGATGAAGCCGGAGGACACGTTCATCGACCAGCCGGTCGAGATCCCGCTGAAGGGCGGCGAGATCTGGCGGCCGAACGACGACGTGCCGCCGACGGGCAAGCCGATGACGCTGCGCGACGCGGTCGCGCTGTCGCGCAACCGGATTACCGCGCAGGTGATGGAGAAGGTCGGGCCGGCGGCGGTCGCACGGCTCGCGCGCGACATGGGCGTGCGCGAAAGCCCGCTCGAACGCGTGCCGTCGCTCGCGCTCGGCACGAGCCCGGTCACGCTGAAGGAGATGGTCGCGTCGTACGCGACGATCGCGAACGGCGGCCTCTACGTCGAGCCGCAAATGGTGGTGCGCATCGAGAACCGCCAGGGCGACGTGCTCGCCGAGTACGCGCCGTCGCCGCCCGAGCGCGCACTCGACGCCGAAACCGACAAGACGCTGCTCGACGTGATGCGCGATGTCGTGACGCGCGGCACCGGCGGCAGCATCCGCACGCGCTTCGGCATTCGCGGCGATGTAGCCGGCAAGACGGGCACGACGCAGGACAACGCGGACGGCTGGTTCATCCTGATGCAGCCCGGCCTCGTCGCCGGTGCGTGGGTCGGTTTCGACGACGGCCGCGTGACGCTGCGCAGCGATTACTGGGGACAGGGCGCGCACAGTGCGCTGCCGATCGTCGGCGATTTCTTCCAGCGCGCGCAGCGCGCCCGGATCGTCGACACGAAGGCGAAATTCGATACCGAGCCGTCGCCCGGCTGGTTCGCGTCGCTGCGCGAGCGTGCGACGGATCTGTTCGACACGTGGTTCAGGCCCGAGCCGACGAAGGCGCCCGCGCCGGTCAGGACGCAGCGCATGGAGCCTTCATCGGAGGCCGACGAAGGCGCCGCATCGGCCGCGTCGGCGGCATCGGCGCCCGAAGCGGCGTCCGGCGGCATCGTCGAGGAATGGATACCGGCGTCCGAAGTGGCCGCATCGGCCGCCGCATTGTCGCCAGGCGCATCGCAACCGCAGACGGCGCAGCCCCCGGCAGTGGGCGCAAGTACGACGAGCGACGGCAGTGCGGGCATCGGTGCTGCGCCGGCCGCCACGCCGGCCCAGCCGCCCGCGCCGGTCGCTCCCGACGCGACGGGCGCCTCGCAGTAACGAAGCCGTTCAGAATTCGCGCGATGCTGCCGTAATCATGTTGTCACGACAGTTCGCGCGGTCGTTCCGCGCCTCTCCGATGCGACCTCCCACCGACTACGTCGCGCTAGCGCGCGACGACCTCTGCGTTGGCGTTCCGCTCGGCTTCGATCTCTACGATGCCGACGGCGCCGCGCTGCTGCCGGCCGGCACGACGCTGAGCGATGCCGCGCAGCATGCTTTCCTGTTCGACCATTTCCGGCCCGTGCGCATGCGCGATGACGCCGATGCCGAGCCGCGCGCGCATGGCGCGGTGCCGCCCGCCCCGCGCATGGGGCTGTCGGCCGGTGCCGCGATCGGCATCCGCCGCCGGGTCGGCACGACACGCGGACTGCAGCGCTTCCGGCTAATCGGCGTCGCCGCGTCGGGCGCGCTGTTCGTCGAGCCGCAGCCGGCGGCCGTGTTCGACTTCGCGCGCGGCGACGACATTGAAGCGGTAGCGATCGGCCGGGCCGCGGTGTCCCGTTTCGGCGCGACGGTCGAGTCGGTGCAGGAGTCGGGCGCCGCGCGGTTCATGATTCTGTCGCCGCCCGGTTTCGTCGACCGGCTGCGTACGCGCGCGGAGCCGCGCGTGCCGGCGCGGATCGCGGCCTGCTGCACGGGGGGAGCCGACGGGGTGGAAGGCATCGGAATGGTGCACGACATCAGCCTGAGCGGGCTGTCGATCGCGGTCGACCGGACGATCGCCGCAAGCGGAGAGCCGTTGCGCGTGCTGCTGCCGTACGCGGCGGGCGACCGCGTCGAGCAACTGGCGCTCGACGGCACGGTGCGGGCCGTGCATGCCGATCCGGCGGCGCCGGCACTGACGCTGCATCACGCGGCGTTCGGCGAGACCGGCGCCGACGATCTGGTCCGCCTCAAGGCCCTGCTGTTCGACAGGCTGATGGCGTCGGTGGACATCGATCAATCGCGCTGACGCGTGGGCCGCGCGCGCCAGATGCTGTATCGCAGCATTCGGCGTATGAATGTCGACAATCGTCTGATGATTGAGGCTATTCCGGCGAAATTGTACGGTTTCCGTCAACAGTGAATTTGCGATTTAAGTATTTACCCTGATAGTCACCCCTCCTAGACTTCTACTCATGCGCAACGACCCCGAGTCCGAAGCGCCTGACAAAACAATCCTGGAGGTAACGCATCATGAAATCGCTGATCAAGGCAGTTGCACTGGCCGCCCTGGTGGCCGCACCGGTCGTCTCGTTTGCCCAATCGAACCAGCAGCCGCTGACGCGCGCGCAAGTGCGCGCCGAGCTGGTCCAGCTCGAAAAGGCCGGCTACAACCCGAACGACTGGGTGAACTATCCGGAAAACATCCAGGCCGCGCAGGCAAAGATCGCCGCAGCGCAGAACACCGGCGCGCAGGCTGACGCAACGGGCTACGGCGCGAATGCCGCCGCGACGTCGCAGTCGGGCCAGCGCGTTGTCGTGCCGGCCGCCGCCGATCGTTCGTCGGTGTACTTCGGCCATTAAGCGGGCCGGCGCCCGCAACGGTGCCCGGTTTGCGGTTTCCCCAAAACCCGTGCACGGTATCCGTGTACGGGTTTTTCGTTTCCGCATGACCGAATGAGCCGGGGCGAGCGCGGTGCGCCTGCCTGGCATTACGGTGCGGTGCCCGCGTGGCGGGCACGAGTCGCGAGCACGACCGCGACACCACCGAGGATGGCGGCCGATGCGAGCGCGAGCCGCCAGGTCGGCTGTTCGGACAGGAACAGCACGGCGCCGCACGCGGCGATCGGCGGCACGGACAACTGGATTGCCGCGGCGCGCATGGCCGTGAGGTGCCGCAGCGCGGCATACCAGACGACGTAGCCGAGGCCCGAGGTGAGCGCACCGGAAAGCACGGCAAGCGCGACGCCGGCCGGCGTCACGCGCATGCGGGCGGCGAGCGCGACGCTCAATGCGAGCGCCAGCGGTGCGGCACGCAGGAAGTTGCCGGCGGTCGCCGCGACCGGATCGGCAGGCTTGCGGCCGTGTATCGAATAGATGCCCCATGCAATGCCGGCGACGGTCATCAGCGCGGCGCCTTGCGGCGTCGGCGCCGCGAGCCCAGGCGACACGAGATACAGCAGCCCGCCGAGTGCGACGCCGAACCCGGCCCAGCCCGCCGGGGCGAACCGTTCGCCGGCGCGCCATCCCGCCGCGAACATCGTCAGTTGCACCGCGCCGAACAGGATCAGCGCGCCGGTTGCGGCACTGACGGTCAGGTACGCGAACGAGAAGCACGCGACATAGGCGAACAGCATCGCCGCCGCGGGCCAGTCCGCGGGCGGGGCGGGCCGTCGCGCACCCGCGCGGGCAACGATCGCAAGCATCAGCGCGCCCGACGCGAGGCGCAGGCTGCCGAAGCTGGCCGCGTCGATCCGCCCGGCCTGCAGCGCGAGCCGGCACAGCAGCGAATTCGACGCGAATGCGAGCATCGCGACGGACGTCAGCGCGGCGACCCGCACGCCCGGCCGCACGTGCAGCGCGAATGCGGAGGCGGGCGGGCGCATCGCGGGCCTCACGCGTGGTTCGCGACGATCAGCATGGCCACGCCGAACAGCGCGGCGCCGAGCGGCGCCGTGAGCTGCCGCCCCCACGCCGCATTCTTTTCGATGGCCATCAGCGCGGCGAGCGACAGCATCCAGCCGAGACTGCCGGCGCCGACGACGAACATCAGCAGCATCAGCGCCCAGCAGCACCCGACGCAGAAGAGCCCGTGGCTTGCGCCCAGCGCAAATGCGTTGCGCAACGGCGTGCGGCCGCGCCAGCGGCTGATCACGAAACTGAAAGGGGTGCGGCACCGGTCCAGGCAGTGTTCCTTCAGCCAACTGAACTGAAATGCGCCGGCGAGCGCAAACACGGCCGCGCCGATCAGCCAGCCGCGCCACGCGAGCGCCGGCACATGCGCGACGCCCGTCAGCACCAGTGCATGCAGGCCGTGCGCGACGAGGCCGAATCCGCTCCACACGACGACGTAGCCTACGCCGACGAGCGCGAGCAGGCGCGCCTGGTCGGGGCGGTTCGCGACGACGCGCGCGAACGCATTGAACAGCGCCAGCGTCGTCGGCAGCATCATCGCAAGGATCATCAGCGTCCAGGCGGCCGCGTCGAGCACGGCCGGCAGCCATAGCGCGCCGCCCGGCAGCGCGCGACAAAGCGCGCTGAACGGTTCGGAGGCGGCACCGTCGCCGTGCTCGAGATAACGCCCGTACGGACTGCGCGTCCACGCCCACAGCGTGACCCACGCGAATCCAACCAGGCTCGTGAGCACGAGCGGAAACAGGCGCCGATGCAGCGACGCTGCCATGGCCGTTTCCGTGCGATCGCGATTCACGCGTCGAACAGGAACGTGCTCTGCAACGCGTTGTGATTCTTCAGATCGACGTCGATGCCGATCGCCGCATTCTTCGACCGGTAGACGGGCGCCTTGCCGACGAACACGGGGGCGCCGGGCACGGTCGAGAACACGGTGTCGGTCAGCGTCGTCTGCGCGCCGCTCGGGCCCAGGTACGGCTCGAGTTCCGCGTGATAGTCGGTGCCGATCGACAGCGTGCCACGCGCGCCTTCGACGTCGAACCGGATCGGTGCGCGCTCGATCGACACGACCTTGCCGATCAGTTTCGCGAGTTCGGCGATCGGGCCGCCGGCCTGTCCCGTATAGACCTTGAGGAGCGCCTGCTCCTGCTCGTCGGACGCCGTGTCGCTGACGTAGATCGCAGCCGTCCAGTTGCCTTCCAGGATATTGCCCGGCACGCGGCACACCGCGGCGATCGTGTTGCCGCCGACGTCGACGCCGTCGACCGTGCCCTTGTCGACATGCCATGCGACGATGGTGTCGCACACGCCGAAATCCGGATCCTCGCCGATCCAGCACGGGCACAGTACGCGACAGTTGCAGACCTCGAGCAGACGGCCTTCCAGGTGATAGCTCATGATTTCCTCCAGAGAGCGACGGCGATCGCGCGTTGCGCAAGGCAGAGGAAACCGGCTGACGAAACGTCACGCCCGCTCGGCGGCACGAACGCGAAATGCGCTGAGAAATGCGCGGAAGCGGGACGGGATGGACGCGATAGCGCTGGCCTGAAGCGGCGTATCAATTTTTCCAGTGTAGGTGCGCGTGGATGATATGCAAGCCGACGCGCGAGCATGATGCCGGCTGACAAGCGGACGCGCGTGCGCTAGCATCGCGGACGGTGTCGCCGCGCGCCGAGGCGCGGCAGGGGCGTCATGCTCCGCACCGGCTTCCACGACTTCAACGAACAACAAGGAGCATCCATGCGTGTCTTGACCGGTCTGCTGTGCTCGCTGGCACTCGCGGCGAACGTCGCCCATGCACAGGCGAATTGTGCGGACGCAACGGATCAGGCGACGATGACGGCGTGTGCCGATCGCGCGTACAAGAAATCCGACGGGGATTTGAACCGGACCTACCAGTCCGTCACCGCGCGCCTGCGCGATGCACGGCCGCTTGCCGACAAACTCGTGAATGCGCAGCGGGCGTGGATCGCGTACCGCGATGCCGAATGCAGTTTCTCCAGCGCGAATGCCGAGGGCGGCAGTGTGTATCCGATGGTCGTATCGACCTGCCTCGACGATCTGACGAAAGCGCGTACGGAAACGCTGAAGGCCTATCTGTCCTGCGAGGAAGGCGATCTCGCATGCCCGGTGCCAGCCAGGTAGGAAAAGTCACGAACCGTTACCGGCCGCATGCCGCGCGGCCGGTCAAGCCGCCATCCGCAGCTACACGTCGTCCGTTACACGTCGTCCGTTTCGTCGAGCAGCTTGTGCCGCATCGCGTAACGCACCAGCGCCGCTTCGTGCGGCATCTGCATCTTTTCCAGGATTCGCGTCTTGTAGGTGCTGACCGTCTTCGCGCTCACGCACAGCGCGTGCGCGATCTCGGTCAGCGTCTGGCCGGCGGCGATCCGTCGGAACACGTCGAATTCGCGATCGGACAGCCGCTGGTGCGGCAGCGTCTCGGCCGGCTCGTTCAGGCTCTGCGCGAACTGCTCGGCCATCGCGAGGCTCACGTAGACGCCGCCCGACGCCACCTTCGTGACCGCGCCGACCAATTCGGCGCTCGCGCTTTCCTTCGTCAGATAGCCTGACGCACCCGCGCGGAACGCGCGTACCGCATATTGCTGTTCCGCGTGCATCGTCAGCACGAGCACGCGCAGCGCGGGCTTCTCGTCCTTGATCTGCTTGATCAGTTCGACGCCGTTGCGGCCCGGCATCGACAGGTCGAGCACGAGCACCTGCGCGGGCGTCGAGCGCACGAGCGCGATCGTCGACGGGCCGTCGCAGGCTTCGCCGGCCACCTCGAATCCGCTGGCGTTCTGGAGGATGTGCCGCAGACCGTCGCGCACGAGCGTATGGTCGTCGGCGATGAGCACCTTGATCATGTGATGAGGGTTTCCTGTTGGACGGTACTGAGCGGTAACGCGACGGTAATCGAGAAACCGCGCGCGAGCGCGGTGTCGATCGTCACGGTACCACCGAGCATGTGCGCGCGTTCGCGAATGCCGATCAGGCCGAACGATTTGTCCTCGTGGACGGTGCCGCCCGGCGCCGCGCCGCGGCCGTTGTCCGCGACGCGCAGCACGCAGAAGCCGTCCTCGATGTCGAGCCGCAGCGCGACGCGCGTCGCATCCGCATGGCGCGCGACGTTCGTCAGCGCTTCCTGGACGATTCGGAACAGCGTGGTCGCGCCCGCGCTGGTGAACGTAAGGCCGCCCGTTTCGATGTGACGTTCGACATCGATCCCGTAGCGGTTCGTGAAATCGTTCGCGAGCCATTCGATCGCGGGCACGAGGCCGAGATCGTCGAGCATCACCGGCCGCAGGTCGGCCGCGATGCGCCGCACCGACGCGACCGTCGCGTCGATCAGCCGCCGCATGCCCTGCAGGTGCGACAGCATGCCTTCGTCGGGCTGCGCGCGGCCGGGCACGCGCAACTGCTGCTCGACCACCGACAGGTCCATCTTCAGCGCGGTGAGCTGCTGGCCGAGGTCGTCGTGCAGCTCGCGCGCGATGCGCGTCTTTTCTTCTTCACGCACGTTCTGCAGGTTCGCCGACAGTTCGCGCAATTCCTCGCGCGATTGCTTCAGCGCATTCTCGGCGCGCAGCCGCTCGGTGATGTCGCGCAGCATCACCGTATAGAGCTTGCCCGACGCGTCGCGAATCTGCGAGATCGACGCCTCGATCGGAAATTCCTCGCCGCTGGCGCGCAGCCCGAACAGCACGCGCTGGCGGCCCATCTGCCGCTCGGAAACGCCCGTCACGCCGAACTGGTCGACATGCCTCGCATGCGCGGCGCGGAACCGCTCGGGGATGAAGCGCGACAGCGGCGCGCCGATCGCCTCCATCGCGGACACGCCGAACACCTGCTCGGCCATCGGATTGAAGATCACGACTGTCTGCTTCTCGTCGATCGTGATGATCGCTTCCATCGACGAACGGATAATGCCCATCATCCGCGCCTCGTTGAGGATGCCGCGGCTGCTCGCGCCGGAATCGGCCGTGGCGCCGGACCGGCCGCGCATCAGCGCATGGACGAGCGCCGCGAACGCGAACGACGCGATCAGTCCGGCGGCAAGCACGGTGCCGGCCGCGCGCTGCGCGCCGGTCGCGCTCGGGCGGCCGTCGGCGGAATAGGCGAGCGTCAGCACGGTGCCGCCGAAATTCAGCACGTCGGTGCGCCGCAACAGGTCGGGCGAAGCCAATGCCTCGTCGGTCGTCGTTTCGACGCTGGCGATCGCGCGCGGATCGCCGCCGGCGGTCATCCACAGGTCGATCCCGCGTTCCGCGTCGAGTGCGCGCTCGACCAGGCGCCGCGGGCTCAGCGCCGCGAACAGCATCCCGTCGGCGCCGGCTTCGCGCGTGCCGGACGGCGTGGCGGCCGCATGCGGCGAGGTGCTCACGGGCAGGAACAGTGTGAGGGTGCGCGCGTCGCGGGACGTGTCGTCGTCGGCCGGGTGAACGCCGAGCGCGATGTCGCCGGTCTGCAGCGCGCGCGCCAGCGGCGCCGCGTCGGACGTGCCGAAGCGCACGACGGGCGAACTCGACGGGGGCGCGCTGAGCGCCGCGGCCGCGAGCGCGCCGCCCGGCATCGGTTTCGAGCCGGCGAGGGCGCTGCGTGTCGCGGGCGGCAGCGGCACATAGCCGATCTGCCGCACCGGCGAGCGGCCGCTGTCGAGATCGAGCGTCTCCGCATACCGGCGCCATTGCTCGGGCGTCATTTCCGGGACGAGGCTGAATGCGCCGCGCGCGCCTTCGAGCACGGCGACGCCGGACTGCAGCTCGTGGCGCAGCATCGCGGTCACGTGCGTCGTGCGGCGCTCGAAGCGCGTGCGGACGGCGCCTTGCCACTGCTCGCGCACCAGCAGCGCGACGCCGAGCGACAGCACCGCGCCGGCGCACAGCGCGACGATGCCAGCCGCAAGCGGCTGGCGTAACATGCTCTGGAGGCGCGTGGGCCCTCGGGAATCACGCGTCGGGGTTCCACTGGCGGTCATTCGATGGCCATTCTGTTGTCGGGGCGGCCCGCAGCACTCGGGCAGCGCGGCAAAACCGGGCAAAACTCGCACCGGCTGCGTACAGCGTCTATTTTGAAGATGAAATTGTGCGCGTTTTACACGTTTTATGTAATAGGGTCGGCTGAAAATGCGGCAAACGGCACGGAGCAGCGGGTGCGCCGGCCGCGCTTGACGCGCGTCAACGAGCGCGTCGGCACCTGGGGCAGACTGTTCGGCAAGCGAGCCGGCACCGGGCCGGCTTGCGGTAACGGGCCGTCGTCGTACAACGCGCGACGCATGCCCGGTCGGAGGAACGGACCATGTACAAGCGGATTTTCGTCGGGCTCGACGGCGGCCCGAGCGCGCGTCTCGCGCTGAACGAGGCGATCCGGATCGCGGCGGCGTCCGGCGGCGAGGTCACCTGCGCGTATGTCGTCGAGCATCGGCCGCAGCTCGTCGACGTCGACGCGGGCTTCGCAGCCGAGCGCGATGGCGATGCGGCGGCCACCGCCGCTGCGACGCCGGTGCTCGACGCTGCGAAAGCGGAGCTCGCTCAGCAGCACGTGCCGGGCACCGTGCGCGCGCTCGACGCGTACGGCGAGGATGTCGCCACGGTGCTGATGCGCACGGCGGCCGAAACCGATGCCGACCTGATCGTAATGGGCACGAGCGGGCGGCACGGGCTGCGCCGGCTGTTGCTCGGCAGCGTCGCTGAATCGCTGCTGCGCACGGCCGACCGGCCCGTGCTGCTGGTGCGGCACAGCGAGCCGGGCGCGCCGGCGACCGCGTGATGCATGCGGTGCGTTGCTGACGCATGAGCGGTTGCGGGCAGGAGACTGCCGCGCGCCTTTGCCGGATGTCTGCCTGATGGAACGCGCAACGCGCTGATCGGCGCAGCGCGCGCGAGTGCGCCTGTCGCGTTCGACGCATGCGTCGTCCGGACGAGAGGGCGCCCCGGATGCGCACGCATAGGCGCCATTGACGCCCGCGGGTTGCATCCCGACCCGCAGTTCTGGCAGCATCGACCGTGTCCGATTCCTCGCCGCGCGCATGGCCGCGGCGATCGACGCAGCGGTATCCGGCGGCACCCGGTCGCATCCGCGACGAACCGGGCCGTAGCCGGATGCCGGTTTCTCACGTTACCGACGTCATCCGCCATGCCGATTTCCGCCACCGACCTGATCCGCCAGTTCGACCTGCAGCCGCACCCCGAGGGCGGCTATTTCCGCGAAACCTACCGTGCGGCCGATTCGGTCGTGCGTCCGGCCGACGGCGCACCGCGCGCTGCATCGACCGCGATCTACTACCTGCTTTGCGACGGCGCCTATTCGTCGTGGCACCGGATCCGTTCCGACGAGGTCTGGCATTTCTACGCAGGCGATCCGCTCGAAGTGTGGGTGCTCGACGAGCGCGACGGGCTGACGATCCATCGGCTCGGCAATCCGCTCACGCATCCGGGCACGGTGTTCCAGACGGTCGTGCCGGCCGGGCGCTGGTTCGGTGCGCGCTGCGCGTCGCCGGAGCATGTCGCGCTGGTCGGCTGCACGGTTGCACCGGGGTTCGAGTTCGCGGAATTCGAGCTGGCCGACGCAGCCGCGCTGGCTGCCGCGTTTCCCGACTACGCGGAGCACGTTGCAAGGCTCGCGCAGCGCCCGGACGCGTAACTTGGTGCAGCCGTGGGCCTGAAGCCCGTGACGGTCGCGTGTGTTCCGCGCGATCCCGGTCAAACCCGTTTAGAATGCCCGTGATGCACAAGGTCTGCTGCGGACGTGCCGCAGCGGCCGTTGCGCAGCCGGTCCGACGGCCCCCGTCGCGCGGCCCGCATGTCTTCCAGGAGCGCCGCCGTGTGGCACTTTCCCATTGCTATTCCATCGTCGCTCGGCCCGTGGGCCGTGTTCGCGAGCGTGTTGATCACGCAGCTCGGCGTGCCGGTGCCGGCCGTGCCGATGCTGATTCTCGGCGGCACGATGGCGGCAATGGGGCAGGCGTCTTGGGCCAGCATGTTCGCGGCGGCGATCGGCGCGACGATGCTCGCCGATTCGCTGTGGTTCTTCATGGGCCGCACGCGCGGCCGGCGCCTGCTGAACGGCCTCGTGCGCTTTTCGCTGTCGCTCGACACGACGCTGCGCTTCGCGCGTAACGTATTCGAAAGATACGGCGCGCCGCTGCTCGTGCTGTCCAAATTCCTGCCGGGCCTCGGCCTCGTGTCGGCGCCGCTGCTCGGCACGACCGCGATCGGCGTGGGCGTATTCCTGTTCTGGGATTTGGCCGGCGCGTCGCTGTGGGCCGCGTTCTGGCTCGTCGGCGGCGCGGCCATTCACGACCAGATCGTCCAGTTCGTGCTGTGGGTGCGCGCGAGCGGCGGCACGATCCTCGACGCGTTCCTCGCGATCTTCATCACGTTCCTGCTGTACCGCTGGGTGCGCCGCGTGCAGTTCCGCCGCTATCTCGCGCAGGTGCGCATCTCGCCGCCGCAGCTCGTCGAGATGATGACGTCGGACGAGCCGCCGCTGATCTTCGACGCGCGGCCGCGCGCGATCCGCGAACGCGAGCCGTACCGGATCGCCGGCGCGGTGCCGGTCGATCTCGACTCGCCGGACCTGCTCGACCCGGAAATGCTGAAACGGCCGATCGTCGTCTATTGCGTGTGTCCGAACGAGGCGACCGCGAAGCGCCTGATCGCGAAGATGCAGCGCAAGAAGATGATCCACAACATCCGGGCGCTGAAGGGCGGCCTCGATGCGTGGGAGAAGCACGGCTATCCGGTCGAGCCGCTGCCGGCCGATCTCGATTCGTCGCGCTATTTCGTGCGCCCCGAACACGGTGCGCTCGAAGGCGAATATACGGTGAGGGCGACGCTGTCCAAATAAATGCGTGCGCGGCGTCGCGCGCATTCGAATTCCGCCAGCGGTTTCACGCATCGCGATTTTGCGAAAATCGGCTGGCATGAAACCTCCGATCATTCATATAATCCCGCCTGCATATTGCGTGCGCCTAATCGCGCACATTCGACGCGCGCTCGTTCGCGCCGAAAGCGATTGATTCCGTTGTCGCTCGTCACGCGCACAGCCGCGTCGTACGGGCCGCACGGGCGTATTCCGTGAAAGGCCCGATCCGTTTTCCGGATTGTTCCGGAGAATACGGATAATCCGCGGCGATTTCAGTCGGATTGACGCAGTATTCGTGTCGTTTCTCATTCGGAAAACGACGGCGGAGATTATTTCGTTTTCGGCTGCCAATATCGGCATGAACGGTCGCGCATTGACATCGACACAATGACGGCGGCCCGCGCGCGGCTGCCAGGAGACGGACTTGAAACAACCAGAAGACCAGTTGCACCGCGGGCTGGAAGAGCGGCACATCAACCTGATGGCACTCGGCGCGACGATCGGCGTCGGCCTGTTCCTCGGCTCGGCCACCGCGATCCGCACGGCCGGCCCGGCGATCCTGCTGACCTACCTGCTGGGCGGCATCGCGATCTTCCTGATCATGCGCGCCCTCGGCGAGATGGCGATCAGCAATCCGGTCGCCGGCGCGTTCAGCCGCTACGCGCGCGACTACCTCGGCCCGCTCGCCGGCTACCTGACCGGCTGGACCTACTGGTTCGTGTGGATCGTCACCTGCATGGCGGAAATCACGGCGGTCGGCGTCTACATGCATATGTGGTTCCCCGGCGTGCCGAACTGGATCTGGGCGCTCGCGGCGCTCATGGCAATGGGCTCGGTGAACTTCATCGCGGTCAAGCTGTATGGCGAATTCGAGTTCTGGTTCGCGTTGATCAAGATCGTCACGATCGTGCTGATGATCGTCGGCGGCGGGTTGATGATCGCGTTCGGCATCGGCAACGGCGGTGTCGCGACCGGCATCTCGAACCTGTGGGCGCACGGCGGCTTCATGCCGAACGGCATCGGCGGCGTGATCGCCGCGCTGCCGATCGTGATGTTCGCGTATCTCGGCGTCGAAATGCTCGGCCTCACGGCCGGCGAGGCGCGCAACCCGGAGAAGTCGCTGACGAAGGCCGTGAACTCGGTGTTCTGGCGCGTGCTGATTTTCTACATCGGCGCGCTGTTCGTGATCATGTCGCTGTATCCGTGGGACCAGATCGGCACGCAGGGCAGCCCGTTCGTGATGACGTTCTCGCGGCTCGGCATTCCGGCCGCCGCCGGCATCATCAACTTCGTCGTGCTGACCGCGGCGCTGTCGTCGTGCAACAGCGGCCTGTTCAGCACCGCGCGGATGCTCTACAACCTCGCGCAGCAGGGCCAGGCGCCGGCGCAGCTCGGCCGCGTGAACCGCAACGGCGTGCCGGTGTACGGCGTGATCGTGTCGGTCGCGCTGCTGCTGATCGGCGTGCTGCTCAACTATCTCGCGCCGCAGCACGTGTTCACGTGGCTCACGTCGGTGTCGACGTTCGGCGCGATCTGGACGTGGTGCGTGATCCTGATCGCGCAGATGCGCTTTCGCCGCACGCTTTCAGCCGACAAGATCGCGCGCCTGCCGATCCGCGTGCCGTTCTATCCGCTGGGTTCGTATATCGCGCTCGGATTTCTCGGGTTGGTCGTGGTGCTGATGGCGTTCACGCCCGACACGCGCGTCGCGCTCGTGATCGGGCCGGTGTGGATCGTGCTGCTCGGCATCGCGTATGCGCTGTTCTACGCGAACCGTCCGGCGGCATCGGTGCCGACGAAGTCGTAAGCAGTACGGGCAGGGGCTGCGCGATCGTTGATCACGATCATGCGCGCGTGGGCCGGACGTCCTATGCTGAACGCATTGCTTGTCCGCGCTTCGCGTGGTCACCCGGCGATCCCCGCGACCGCGCCAGCCGTTCGGCCGCCCGGCCGTCGCGCGCCGCTTCCGCGCGAAGCTCCCGTCGTCGTTCCGCGACGACGCGCACGCACGGAGGCCTTCGCCATGCAGCCTGCTCATTCCATCCCGACGCTCGCGCGAATCGCGCTGGCCGTCGATCCGACGCCCGAATCGCTGGCCGCCGCGCGCTACGCGCGCACTCTTCTGCGCCCCGGCATGCGATTGCGCATCGTCTGCACGATCGACAACCCGCGCCTCGTATTACCCGACATCCCGCGCATCGACGCGCTGCTGACGTCGGCGCGCGAGGACATGATCCGCGAGGCGCAAGCCACCAACGCGCGGATCGCGGCGCTGTTCGACGACAGCGGCATCGAGGTCGAGCAGGTCGTCGTCGATACGTCGGTCACGGGCGGCACGGTCGCCGATGCGCTGGTGAACGACACGCTGGCGTGGCGTGCAGACGTGCTCGTGGTTGGCGCGAATCCGCATCACGGGCTGCTGCGGCTCGTCGAAGGCGCGATGTCGGACACGCTGACGACACGCGCGCGCTGCGCGCTGCTGATCGTGCCGGCCGGCTATGCACGTCCGTCGGACGGCACGCTGCAGCGGCTGATGTTCGCGGTCGACGGCAGCGAGCCGTCGCTGCACGCGGTGCGTGTCGGGCTCGGCTTCGCGGCGCCGACGACGTTGCTGTATGCGGCGTACGTGATCGATCGCGCGGTTCGTCTGACGGATTTCGTGCCGGTGCGCGCGCTGGAGGATGCGTACCGTGCGGAGGGCGAGGATGCACTTGCGAAGGTCGGTCCGCTGTTCCATGCGACCGGTAACCCGACCAAGCGCGGTATCGTCGAAACGCGTCCGACCAGCGACGACGTGGCCCATGCGCTGATGCGCGACGCCGTGCACTGGCGTGCGGAACTGCTGGTGGTCGGCTCGCACGGCCGGCGCGGCATCGCCGCCTGGCTGATCGGCAGCGTCGCGCGCCGCGTTGCGCATCTCGCGCAAGTGCCTGTCTTGCTCGTGCGTGGCGCGGAGTGACTGGCGCGCTGTCACGCACGAAGCGGGTTTCGGTTGACCTGCATCAGAAACGTCGTGCGCATCGCGTGAGATATTCATGGAGCATCCGCCGACGCGGCCGGTCTGTCGTGCAAACGTAATGACAGTCGCGCATGAACGCGGGCATCGATCGACGGCGCGTTGGTCGTCGACCCATCCTTTTCAGGAGGCGCGCCTCGCATTGCATGGCGCATCGTCCGACCCGGAACTCTCTGGCACGAGGGTAGGCAGCCGACCGCTGCCTTGGAGGACGGGCGGGGTGCGAGTCACCCCGTCCGCTTTCCGCATTGCCGGTCCCGTCAGATTTCTTTTCCCCGCAGGAACTGTCGTGAATGCTGCCGTGTGGAATGGCACGCCATGGCACGTCATGGCGCGCGGTCGATGCGGGCCGGCGGACGCTCGCGGCATGCATGGCATCGCCGTATATGCGCGGCACGCTGCAGGCCCTGTAGAAGCCAGGCCGTCGCACGGCCCCGTGCCGTGCCTGCGTGTGCGTTCAGAGGGTGCGAATAATCGACCGCAGAGTGTGCCGGCGGCCGGCACCGCGGCGTACATGCGGATGCGGGCGTCGGCGCACGACATGCAGCGGTGCGCACACGCCGCATGTGCGATTGCGCAGCCGGTTCGCATGCGGCCAGCCAGGGCGCGCCTTGCGGCGCGACTCCGAAACGGCCGGCGCGTCGTCCGCGGCCCGCGCGCAGAGTGCCGCGGCGAACCGTTGCAGCGCGAGTACCGACCCCGCGACGCTCTGGTATTTTTCGCGGCCGATCTGCCCGTCGAGCGTGACGAGCAACCCGGCTTCGCGTGCGAGCGCGAGCAAGGTGTCGAGATCGTCGGACGGACGGATGCCGGCTGACCCGGCCCGGGCGGGCAGGGCGCGCGCATTGCCCGACGCGTGCCGCTGGCCGTCCCGGCCTGCGAAGTTGCGATGTGTCATGGTTGGTCTCCTGCGCCGGACCCCGCATGCCGGCTCGATGGCCGGCTGGGCGATGACCCGGTATGAACGCCTTGTTCATGCCATCAGTATCGGGCGGCGACAACGCGCTGCCAAGCAGCGTGCGCTGAAGTCGCTGTCAGGCATTGCGCGGTGCGTATCGGAATCCGCTGACACGCGTGGCGGCCGATCGGCGGGTGCGGTGCTATCTGCCGTGATCCGTGCGTTCGTTCCGACGAATGAGCGGGGTGCCGCAGACGTCGCTTGACGCATGATTTCGGCCGGTCTAAGTTCCCCAACTGCATCGGCGTCGCGCGGCGTTCCATCGTCAGCCCGTCGACCGGTGCCGCGCCCGGGGTGGCGTGGCAGGGCTTCCAGTTTCGTTCGCGGGCGGTTTGCGCCGCGAATCGGGCGCGGCCGGTCCGGAGACGGATCGGCACGGCGGCACGCAACGTGCCGTTGATCGCGCGCAAACATGCTCCGGCGCATCGCACGCCGCGCAGCCGTCCAGTCTCTAAACTTCCAGTACCGTCTTCTTTTCGTTCCTCGACCGTCAGGAGTTCGTCGATGTCCAAGGACAATTTGCTCGATTCACTCAAGGAAGCCGCCCAACAGCGTGCGATCGGCGCAGACCAGTTGCGCGCGATGCTCGACGACGAAGTGCGCGCGCTGTCGTCCGGCGCGCGTGTGCACGACTACATCCACGTGTTCGCGATCCGGCACCTGTGCGAACGGATGCGCCAGCAGGACGATCTCGACAGCGACACGCGGGCCGATACGTCGCCCGCTGAATCCGATCCGCGCCCGAGCCACCGTCTATGACGGGCGCTCGCCGCGGCTGACGCGGCGGGCGTTACCCTATCCGTCGCCGGGCCGCGGTCAAATCCCGCTCGACCTTCACGCATGCGGTCGACGGCGAGCCGGCCAACCCGAAACGCCCGGCGATTTCCGCGCACGAGGCCGTCGGCACCGTCGCCGCGCCCGGCGACCTGCGCGCGGGCACTGGTCAGGCACGGCAGTCTCCTGACGATCCGCCGACAGCCGGCGGCGTTTCGTCATACATTTCGCTGAATTGTCGCAACGGCCTCAAGTAAGCGGCGCGATTGCCGTTTACCCGGTGAACTGGTCCACCGCGCGTTCGCGCTCCCTTACCGAGTCGTTGCCATGTTCTCCTCCATCCGCGCCCGCATCCTTGCCGCGTGCGTCGCCATCGTCGTATTCGCGCTCGTTGCCACCACGCTGATCAACTACTTCATCGCACGCTCGTACAACGACGACGCGATCGATCGCAACCTGACCTCCGTCGCGAGCGGCCACGTGGTCGGGATCGCCGACTGGGTCGCCACCCGGAGCCGGATGATCGCGTCGCTGCAGGATGCCGCGCTGGCGTCCGATCCGCTGCCTGTGTTCAAGCAGATGGCCGCGGCCGGCGGCTTCACGAACGTCTATGCGGGTTATGCCGACAAGGCGTTCCGCTTCTCCGACCCGACCGGCATCCCGCCCGACTACGATCCGACCGGCCGCCCGTGGTACAAGCAGGCCGCGCAAGCCGGCAAGCCGGTCGTCACGCCGCCTTACGTCGACGCCGGCACCGGCAACCTGGTCGTCACGTTCGCGGTGCCGATCCTGCGCGACGGCGCGCTGAAGGGCGTGGTCGCCGCGGACGTCGCAATGGACAGCGTGATCGCGAACGTGAAGTCGATCCACCCGACGCCCGCGAGCTTCGGGATGTTGATCGACAGCAGCGGCCATGTCGTCGCGCACCCGAACCCGAAGCTCACGCTGAAGCCGGTCGCCGACGTGTCGCCCGAGCTCGGCGCGATGAGCGCCGCGTCGATCGCGGCCGCGACCGCGCCCGTCGAGGTCAGTGTCGGCGGCGACGCGAAGCTGGTGCGCGCGCGGCCCGTGCCGGGCACCGACTGGTACGCGCTGGTGCTGCTCGACAAGACCGAGGCGACGGCCGGGATGCGCTCGCTGCTGACCGCGTCGCTGATCACGCTGATCGTGATCGTCGGCGTCGCGTCGCTGATCATCGGCGCGATCACCGCGACCGCGTTCCGCCGCCTGTCGCTGGTGCGTCAGGCGATGGCCGCGATCGGCTCGGGCGCGGGCGACCTGACGCAGCGCCTGCCGGCCGACGGCCGCGACGAAGTCGCCGACATCGCGCGCTCGTTCAACAGCTTCATCGACAAGCTGAACGACGTGATGCGCCAGATCCGCGACGCGAGCGAATCGGTGCGCACGGCTGCGAACGAAATCGCGGCGGGCAACCAGGACCTGTCGTCGCGCACCGAATCGGCGGCGGCGAGCCTCGAGGAAACGGCCGCTTCGATGGAAGAAATCACGGCCACCGTCGGCCAGTCGGCGGCAGCCGCCGGCCAGGCCGACGAACGTGCGGCAGCCGCGTCGCGGATCGCGTCGCACGGCGGCGTGGTCGTGTCGGACGTCGTCGCGACGATGGGGAAGATCGAGGAAGCGTCGGGCCGGATCGGCGACATCATCGGCGTGATCGACGGGATCGCATTCCAGACCAACATCCTCGCGCTGAACGCGGCCGTCGAAGCGGCGCGCGCGGGCGAGCAGGGCCGCGGCTTCGCGGTCGTCGCGCAGGAAGTGCGCAGCCTCGCGCAACGCAGCGCACAGGCCGCGCGCGAAGTGAAGGTGCTGGTCGAATCGACGGTCGCGAGCGTGTCGGCCGGGTCCGGGCAGGTGCGTCAGGCCGGCGACACGATGCGCGAGATCGTGTCCAACGTGTCGAACGTGACGACGATCATTTCCGAGATCACGCACGCGGCGAACGAGCAGACGCGCGGCATCCAGGAAGTGAATCGCGCGGTCACGCAGCTCGACGAAATGGTGCAGCAGAACGCGGCGCTCGTCGAACAGTCGACGGCGGCCGCAACCGCGCTGCAGTCGCAGGCGAACGCGCTGGCGACGACGGTCGGGCAGTTCAAGGTCGCATGACGCGGCACGCCGGATGCGCGGCCGTGCCGCTCAGGAGCGGCCCCGGTCGCGCATCAGCGCAAGCCGGTTGTAGAGCGTCTTCAGGCTGATCCCGAGCGCTTTCGCCGCGCGCGGCTTGTTGCCGTCGAAATGATGCAGCGTCGCCGCGATGAAGCGCTGCTGCGCATGGTGCAGCGTCGCGCCGAGCGGCAGCGCCATTGCGCTCTCCGACGTGCGGTCGGGCGGCATCGCCAGCTTCGGCAGCGCGACGTCGATGCCGTCGTCCGCCAGGATGTACGCGCGCTCGAGCGTGTTGTGCAGCTCGCGCACGTTGCCGGGCCACGAATACGCGCGCAGCGCCGCGATCGCCGCGTCGGTCAGCCGCTTGTGCGAGCGGTGCCGCGCGTTCAGCGTATCGACGAATTCCAGCGCGATCGTCTCGATGTCGCCGTCGCGCTGGCGCAGCGGCGGCACGTACAGTGCGAACGCGGCGAGGCGATAGAACAGATCCTCGCGCAACCGGCCGTCGCGCACGGCGTCGGCCGGATTGTGGCGGGTGGCCGACACGATCCGCACGTCGAGCGGAATCGGCTCGGTGCCGCCCACCCGCACGATCGCGTTCGACTCGATTGCCCGCAACAGCTTCACCTGCAGCGCCGCGGGCATTTCCGCGATCTCGTCGAGCAGCAGCGTGCCGCCGCGCGCGGCTTCGAAAAAACCTTCCCGCTGCGCGATCGCGCCGGTAAAACTGCCTTTCTCGTGCCCGAACAGTTGCGACTCGGCAATATCGGGCGGAATCGCGCCGCAGTTCACGGGAACGAACGGGCCGTCCCGCTGCGCGCTGAGATCGTGCAGCCGGCGCGCGACGATATCCTTGCCGACCCCGCTTTCGCCGGCAATCATCACGCTGGCGCGGGTCGGCGCGATTTTCTCGATGCGGCCGAGCAGCGTGCGCATCGCGGAGGACCGTCCGGATAGCCGGCGGCCGTCTGCGCGCTGCTTCGACCGGTTTGCGGGTTCGACCATCGGCGTTAGCGGGCCGTTTTGAAAATCGGCATCACGTGTTCCGTTCATTGCAATATTTATCATCGACAGCGAAACGGCCGCGAAGGTGCCGCTGCATAGGAATTTCCAATGTGTGCGGCGTGAGCGGAAGGAATCGCCCATCGGTCGTTCCGCGGACCCGTGGAACGATCCACCGGCGCCTTTTTACAGAAACCCGATGAAAAAGCCGGTTGCGATTGCATTCCTCCGGGGCGGACCGCGACTTCGACCGGTGCCGGACCGGCTGCGGCCGAACAGACTGCCGCCATGACGCCGGTCCGACCATTCTCGGTCCGGACACCGCCCCAGGCCCGCATCGGGCATGTTGCTTGCTGATACCACCATGCTCGCTCGGCACGCTCGACGACAATGCCGGATGGCCGACAAGCGGCACGATGCCGCGCGACGGGAGCCGGCGCGATGCAAGGATGCAATGAGGACCCTGAACCGTGAGCTGTTACGGCAGGGTGCATGGGTCGTGCTGGCCATCGGGCTGGCGTCCGCGCTGCAGGCGTGGGCGATTCGCGTCGTCGGCGAGCACGCGCCAATTGCGCCGCTGCCTTTCTATGCGGCCGTTGCGGCTGCCGTATGGCTGACGTCATTCGGCGGCGGCCTGGCCGCGACCGTTGCGAGCGTGGCAGTGATCGGCATGCTGTGGTGGCGCGATGCGCCGCTGGCCACATTGTTCGCGCAGGCCGGCACGTTCGTCGCGATCGGCTTCGTCGAGTGCGTGCTCGTGACGGCCGTGAAGCCATTGCTCGCGAACGATCGTCCGCGTCCGCGCGAAATCGACGACGACGGCCACGGCAATGCCCGCTCGCCGCGCCGCGAGCCCGCGCCCGCCGCGCGCGCGCCTGACGACAGCCAGCTGCGCCGTGTGGTCGACGCGTCGCCCGATGCGATCGTCGGGGTCGACGCCGCGCGGCGGATCACGAGCTGGAATCCGGCCGCGTGGCGGATCTTCGGGATCGACGCGGCGCAGGCGACCGGGCGCGACATCGTTTCGATGATCGCGCCGCGCTGGTTGCGGCGGCATCCGGTGCCCGCATCGTTCGCGAACCTGCATGCGCCTGTCGGGCCGCTCGACGTGCTGTGCGTGCGCGGCGACGGCGGCCGCTTTCGTGCGACCTTTGCCGCGTCGCCGATCATCGATGCGCAGGGCAACTGCACGGGCCTGTCGATGACGCTGAGCGAAGCACGCGAACGCCGCCGCGACGAGCGGCGCGATCTGCGTTCGCTGCGCGGCGCGCGCGACGCGCGTGCGCAGGCCGACTCGTCGAACCGGCTGAAGGACGAACTGCTGGCCACGGTTTCGCACGAGCTGCGCACGCCGGTGAACGTGATCTACGGCTGGGTCGAGGTGCTGCGCAACGTCGACGGGCAGGGTTTCGCGCAACAGGCGATCGACGCGATCGATCGCAGCGCGCGATCGCTGTCTCACATGGTCGGCGACCTGCTCGACGCATCGTCGCTCGCGACGGGCCGGCTGCGCCTCGAACACGTGCCGGTCGATCTCGTGCGCGTCGTGCGCGACGCCACGCGCGAACTCGACGCGACGGCACGGGCGAACGGGCTCGTGCTGTCGACGGAGTACTCGATGCCGACCTGCGTGATTTCGGCGGACGGCGAGCGCGTGCGCCAGATCCTGTCGAACCTGCTGTCCAACGCGATCAAGTTCACGCCGCCGGGCGGGCGCATCACCGTGTCGCTGACGCGAGCGGGCGAGCGCGTGCGGCTGTCGGTCGCCGATACGGGGCAAGGCATTGCGGCGGAATACCTGCCGCACCTGTTCGAGACGTTCAGCCGGCCCGAAGGCGCGTTCGCTTCGCCGAAACGCGGCCTCGGGCTCGGCCTGTCGATCGTGCGCAACATCGCGCAACTGCACGGCGGCGACGTCGTCGCAACGAGTGCGGGCGCCGGACGCGGGACGACCGTGACGGTCACGCTGCCGGCCGGCTGGGACGCAGACGATCCGGTCGCACAACCGGTGCGCACGATGGGCCGGCCCGCGGCCGCGCTCGACGGCCGGCGCGTGCTCGTCGTCGACGACGACGCGACGTCGCGCGCCAGCCTCGCCGCGGCACTCGAAACGATGGGCGCGCAGGTATCGACCGCGCAGTCGGGGCACGATGCGCTCGACGTGGTGGAACGGCATCCGCCGAGCGTCGTGTTGTCGGATCTCGCGATGCCCGACGGTGACGGCTTCTGGCTGCTCGACCGCATTCGGCATTTGCCGGGCGGCGGCGGACACCTGCCGGTCGTCGCGGTCACCGCGCACGCCGGCAAGGCCGACCGTCACCGCGTGCTGGCCGCCGGTTTCGACGCATATCTGTGCAAGCCGGTCGACATGCCGACGCTGGCGAGCGTGATCGTCGACGTCGCGCCGGACGATTCACGCGACGGGAAAGTGCGCGACCGGTAGCAGCGGATACAGCGGGCGCATGGAGCAACGGCGCAGGACCGATTTCCTTACGTCGGCCGAGCGTCCCGAGTGACGGAAAACGCGCGGCCGGCCCGCTCCGTCTCGCATACGGAGGTCCCCGGATGAAAACGAACCGGATGAACCGGGACGAACGCCGGTCGGCGGCAGGCGCGCTGGCCGCCGCCGGCGCACTGGCGTTCGCGCTCTCGCACGCGCAGGCGCCGCCTGCTTCGTCCGTGCAGGTCGCGCCGGGCGTCGTCAGCCCCGGCCCGACCGCCGACGAGGCCGCCATGACGCAGCGGCCGACCGGCATCGATGCCGAATTCGTCGACAAGGCCGCGATGCTCTGCAAGGTCGAACGACAGGCCAGCCAGCTCGCGCTCGACCGCTCGTCGAACCCGGACGTAAAGGCATTCGCGCGCCGGATGATCGACGATCTCGCGCGCGTCGCCGCCGAATTGCGGCAGCTTGGCGCGCAAAAGGGCGTACCGGTCCAGACGCGTATGCTTGTCGATCCGGCAGTGACGGCATTGCGAACGAAGGATGGCCGCGCGTTCGACACGGCCTATGTCGCGCTGGCGGGCCCGCGCGCGCACGAGGCGGCGATCCGGCTCTACGAAGCCGAGGCGCGCAACGGCCGCGATCCGCAGCTTCGCGCATTCGCGGCCCGCGCGCTGCCGACGCTGAACGCGCATCTGGCCGCCGCGCGGCGGCTCGCGCAGACGGTGGCGACCGCGCACTGAATCGCGTTGCAGCCGGCCGATTTCAACGCCTGCGCCGGCCGTCGTCTTCGGGGCCGCCCGGCGACGCCTCGTACGGCGGCGAGTCTAGCGCCGTTTCGCCTTCCTCGATCAGCCAGTACGGCGCACTGCCGTAGTACGCATGCAGCGCCTCGGCCCAGTCCGGATCGGCCATGGCCGGCCAGCGGTTCCTGTCGAAGCCGGGTGCTTCGCGCACCTGCTCGGCGGCAACGGGCAGCACGAAGCATTTGCGCTCGACGTCGAGTATCAGCGCGTTCCACGGCACCGCGAGCAGCTTGTCGCCGCTCCCGCCGCGCGACGCGACGACCGCATATGCGATCCGGCCGGAACGCACGTCGAGCATGATGTCGGTGACCTTGCCGATGTCGTCGCCGTCCACCGTCAGCACGCGATCGCCTTCGAGCGTGCGGGCGGCCATCACGTCGGGCCCCGGCCCGCCCGCGTGCGGGCGGCGGCCGGCGCCGACGATGCGCGCGGCGTCGCGCGACGGTTTGTCCGTTGTCATCGAAAACCTCCTGGTCGAAACGGCAACCCGGCGCACGCGCGAAACGCGTGCGTGTGCGCGTCGCACCCGGGCAGCGGGCCGTCGTGCGGAACGAGGGACGCGCGTGTCAGCGCCGACGCGGCAGCGACACGTCCTCGAGCGTATTGGCGAGCTCGTCGCGCTCAGGGCCGCCCGCGCGCGTTGCGATGTCGCCGAGCGACACGATGCCGACGAGCCGCAGGCTGCGGTCGAGCACCGGCAGCCGATGCAACTGCACGTCGGCCATCCGCTGCTGGACATCACCGACGCCGTCGTCCTCGACGCACCACTGCACGGGTGCGGATGCGACCGCCAGCACGGGCGTATCGGACGAATGGCCGTGCGACAGCGCCCGCACCGCGAGGTCGCGGTCGGTCACGATCGCGACGAGTTCGGTGCCGTCGCAAACGGGCAGCACGCCGATATCGAAGCGCTGCATCAGTTCGGCCGCATGGCGAATCGTATCGGTCGGCGCGACGCACACCACGTCGCGCGACATGATCTCGTTGACGCGATACATGAAGCCTCCTTCGTGAGCGAATCGATTCGGGAGCAGATACCGTGCCGCGCGCGCTCCGCGCACGCCGGCCCTTGTCGGCCGGACGACGGAGAAATTTGCCAGCCCGCTTGTACATCTTCCACGGCGGCAGTCGCGAACGGGCGGCAAGCGATGTCAGTGGCCGATGCCGGTCATCGCGACGATCGCGAGCACCACGGCGCTTTCGATCGCCGCCAGCGTCGCGACGCCGGCGGCGCCGCTGATTTCATGCCATCGGCGTTCAAGGATCTTCATCGGATCGCTCCGGATTTCGCCGGCCCGCCGATGCGCCGCAGCGCATCGTGAGCCGGGTGCCGCCGTCAGCCGTGATCGCGGGGCGGGGAAGGGACGTGCGGCGCACGACGTTCGTGCTTGCCGGACGGCTTGGCGGGGTCGATACGCGTCGCACCGCCGACGGCGGGCGGATCGCTGGCCGGGAACGTCTCCTCGAGCCCTTCGTCGATGCGCTCCTCCGTCTTGTCTTCGGGCGGCGGGCGGGACGTGGCGAGCCTGAGCAGGCCGGCAGCCGGTGACACGGCGTCGCGGCGGCCGGGGGCATGAACGTTCATGGTCGAACCTCCTTGTTCGTTGATGCGGGCGCAAGCGCCGTGCCTGCGCGGCATCGGCGGCACGACGCTTGCACGCCGGGGACGCCGGCCGGTGCGACGGGCATGACCCGCGCGCCGCCGGCATGGACGAGAGGACATCGTGATGAATGCAACCAAGGAAAGGATACGTTACGACGCAAACGTATGCGGCGGCGATTTCGGCCACGTACGCGAGCGGTTCGACGCGTGGAACCGCGAATCGCTGGTCTATCGGCCCGAACGACGCATGTTCGACGGCAAGGACGAGGTGCGCGAGCTGAACGACGTCGTCTACGACGGTCCCGAACGCGCGCAGCGGGCGCTCGTCGCGCAATGCTCGCCGTCCGATCCGTTCGCGCTCGCGGTGCGGCTGATCGCGGAAGGGCGCACGATGTGGCTGGTGATGGCGGCCTACGACGACTGACCGCACGGCAGCGTCAGGCCGGATCGGGCAACGGGCACGCCGCTTGCGCACGGCCGCAGCGCCATCGAGATGTGCGCCGTCGCGCAGGAGTGACATGAAGACGCCATTCACGCTGCACCGCCCCGAACCGACACCTGACGTCGACCCCGATCCGACGCAGCCCGAGCACGACGATCCCGTCGATCCGCCCGTGCCCGAGGGGTTGCCGCACGGCGATCCGCCGTCGCACCCGCCGCCGATACGGATGCCGGGCGGGCGCGGTGCGCCGCAACCGGCCGCACGACCACTGAAAGGAGGACCATCATGGACATTCACGTGCAATCGCCAGACAAGCGCGCGATCGCTCAGGTGCTGGGCCGCTATTTCGAATCGCGCTCGTTGCGTTATCACATCGAGGAATTGCCGGGCGGCGTGCTGCATATCGGCTTTCGCGCCAGCGGCCGCCCGGTCGCCGTCACCGTATCGTTCGACGATGCTGCATACGACACCTATACGCACTGGGATACCAGCCAGAAACAGCTCGCGCTCGGGCGGCTCGCGGACGGCTTCTCGCGGATGATGTCGACGCGTAGCCCGGCCGCGCTGGCCGGCGACTATCACGTCGAGCGTTTCTGATCCGGCAACGCTTCACCCATCCATTCCGGAAAGCGGCAAAGTGCCCGCGCGCAGCGGGCGCTTTGCGTCTGCGCGCGCGTCGCGTAGGATGTCCGTTAATTCAGCGCACGCTACGTTCGTGCCGCAGGCTGCCCTGCCAGCCGCTGCAGCCGAAGAGGCTGCGCTGCGCTTTTCCTCAGGTTCGTTTCGCGCAACCGACGGAGACCGCCTTGATGACCGTTGCCCGCCCGTTACTGTCACCCGGCGCACGCCGGTTCGTATCCGGCTTGTCGGCATGCGTGGCGCTCGCCGCGGCCGGCGCCCGCGACGCGTCGGCCCAGACACCTTCGCCGCTCGGCGAGTGGCAATACTCGGCAGGCGTGCCGCTCGAGAAACTGTTCGATCCGACCGTCTCCACCTGGCAGGTCAGCGTCGGCGCCGCGATGACGCTGCAGCCGCGCTACGCGGGCTCCGACCGCTATCGCGTGATGGGCGGCCCGAATCTCGACATTCGCTATCGCGACCTGTTCTTCCTGTCGACGGGCGAAGGGCTGGGCGCGAACGTGCTGCGCGGGCCGAACTGGCGCGTGAGCCTGTCGGTCGGTTATGACCTCGGGCGCCGCTCGGCCGACGATCTCGGCCACCTGAACGGCCTCGACAACATCAACGCGGCGCCCGTGATGAAGCTGGCGGCCGATTACGTGATCTCGAAGGAATTCCCGCTCGTGCTGCGCGCGGATGTCCGCCGCAGCATCGGCGGCTCGAACGGCTGGACCGGCGATTTCTCCGCATACATGCCGATGCCGGGCAGCAACGAAAACTTCTTCTGGTTCGCGGGGCCGACCGTCTCGTTCGCCGACTCGCGCTACATGAACAGCTGGTTCGGCGTGAGCCAGGGTGCCGCCGCTCGCTCGGGGCTGCCGGCTTATTCGTCGGGCGCGGGGATCAAGTCGGCTGGCCTGGGCGTGACGATGGTCTGGTTCGTGAACAAGCACTGGTTCGTGACGATGGACGGCGCGATCGAGCAGCTCGTCGGCCGCGCGGCGCGCAGCCCGATCACGCAGCAGTCGACCAACGGCGTGTTCGACATGTCGGTGAATTACCAGTTCTGATCCAGGTGTCTGGCCGGGCGGCGGCGTGCGGCAACTCCCGTCACATTTGATATGATTCCGACCTGTACAAACGTACAGTGATCGATTCCCGTGACGCCTGCTTCGCCGACGCCCCCGGCGTTTTACTACCTGACCAATTTCGAACGCGCGCTGGCCTGGCTCGGCGAGCGTTACGACGATCTGCTCGACCATCGGGAGCAGGCGTTCGTTCGCGATTTCGCGTTGCTGCCGCAGGCGTCGCGCGCGCTGCTGGTGCGGATGCTGATGCGCAGCGGGTCCGACTTCCGCGCAAGCAAGCTCGCGTACGACGAAATCGGCTGCACGCTCGATGCGGCCGCGCCGCTCGTCGCGCTCGGCTGGGTCGATCCGGCGCCCGCGCTGACGATCGACGAGCTGTTCGCGCTGTCGACCAAGGCCGACCTGCTGCGCATCTTCCCGTCGCTGGCCGCGCATGCGGGCGAGCGCAAGCCCGAATGGCTCGAACGGCTGCGGCCCGCGCACGATGCCGCGCAGCCGCTCGACGCGTGGTGCGCGCAGGCCGGCGACCGCGTGCTGCGCGTGACGGTCGGCGCGCTGTGCGACCGGCTGCGCCTGATGTTCTTCGGCAATCTGCATCAGGACTGGAGCGAATTCGTGCTCGCCGATCTCGGCGTGTTCCAGTACGAAAGCGTGCCGATCGCGCCGTCGTCGCGTGCGTTCCAGCAGCGCGACGACGTCGACGCGTATCTCGCGCTGCAGATGTGCCGCGACGCGCTCGACGCGTGGCCCGACGATCTGCCGTTCGACGACCTGCTGCGCGCGATCGATGCGGTGGGCTGTGCGCAGCCGTGGCTCGCGACGCGTCGCGCGAAGCTGCTGTTCGCGCTCGGGCAGACCTGCGAGCGCCGCGCCGACTGGGCCGCCGCGCTCGATGCTTACACGCGCAGCGCATGGCCGGGCAGCCGCCATCGGCGCATCCGCGTGCTCGAGCGCTGCGGGCGCGACGACGACGCGCTCGCACTGGCGCTCGATGCGCGTGGCGGTTTCGAGAGCGACGAGGAGCGCCAGCGCGTCGAGCGCATGCTGCCGCGCCTGCAGCGCCGCGTCGGCCAGCGCGTCGAACGCGCGGCCGCCGCGCCGGACGTGCCGCGCGAGACGCTCGTGCTGGCGCGCCCCGACGCGTTCGTCAGCGTCGAATTCGCGGTGCGCGACCATCTCGCGCAGCCGGCGTCGACGGTCCATTACGTCGAGAACACGCTGATCAATTCGCTGTTCGGGCTGTTGTGCTGGGAGCCCGTGTTCGCGGCCGTGCCCGGCGCGTTCTTCCACCCGTTCCAGCGCGGCCCGGCCGACCTGCACGCGCCCGATTTCGCTGCACGCCGCGCGGACGCGTTCGCCGCCTGTTTCGCGCAGCTCGATTCGGGCGCGTATCGCGACACGATCCGCCGGCATTACTCGACGAAGGCGGGGCTGCAGTCGCCGTTCGTGTTCTGGGGCGTGCTGACGGACGAACTGCTCGACGAGGCGCTCGCGTGCCTGCCGCCCGAGCACCTGCGGCTGTGGTTCGCACGTCTGCTCGCGGATATCCGCGGCAACCGCTCGGGGCTGCCCGATCTCGTCCGCTTCTGGCCCGGCGAGCGCCGCTATGAACTGATCGAGGTGAAGGGCCCGGGAGACCGGCTGCAGGACAACCAGACGCGCTGGCTCGCGTACTGCGTCGCGCACGGCATGCCGGTGCGCGTCGTCGATGTCGAGTGGGCCGGCGCGGGCGGCGCGCAAGCCGACGCGGCGAGGCTGTCCGCGTGAGCTACGTCGTCGCGGTGCGGGCAATGTGCGAGTTCACCGCGCGGCGCGGCGATCTCGACCTGCGCTTCACGCCTGCGCCGACCGCGCTCGAAGGCATCGCCGGCCACGGCGCGGTCACGTCGAACCGCGGCGCGCGCTACGAAACCGAGATCGCGCTGACGGGCACGTGGGGCACGCTCACCGTGCGCGGCCGCGCGGACGGCTACGATCCCGTGGCGAACCGCATCGAGGAAATCAAGACCTATCGCGGCAGCCTCGACGCGATGCCGGCGAACCACCGCGCACTGCACTGGGCGCAGGCGAAGGTCTATGCGTACCTGATGTGCGACGCGCGCGGTCTCGCGGAAATCGACGTCGCGCTCGTGTATTTCGACATCGTGTCCGAGCGCGAGACCGTGCTGACTGAAACGCTGGACGCGCACACGCTCGCAGCGTTCTTTGCCGAGCAGTGCGCATGCTTCGTCGGCTGGGCCGAGCGCGAGACGGCCCATCGCGCGGCGCGCGATGCGGCGCTGCGCGCGCTCGCGTTTCCGCATGGGCAGTTCCGCAGCGGCCAGCGCGAGCTGGCGGTCGCCGTCTATCGCGCGGCGCGCGACGAGCGCTGCCTGATGGCGCAGGCGCCGACCGGCATCGGCAAGACGCTCGGCACCGTGTTCCCGCTGCTGAAGGCGTGCGGCGAGGGCGAGCTCGACCATGTGTTCTTCCTCACCGCGAAAACGCCCGGACGCGCGCTCGCGCTCGAAGCGGCGACGACGCTCGGCGCCGGCACGCCCGCGCTGCCGCTGCGCGTGCTGGAGCTCGTTGCCCGCGACAAGGCGTGCGAGCATCCGGACAAAGCGTGCCACGGCGAATCGTGTCCGCTCGCCCAAGGCTTCTACGACCGGCTGCCGGCCGCGCGCGACGCGGCGATCGGCGCCGGGCTGCTCGATCGCGATACGGTGCGCGCGGCCGCGCTCGCGCACGACGTCTGTCCGTACTACCTCGCGCAGGAGCTCGCGCGATGGTCGGACATGATGATCGGCGACTACAACTACTACTACGACGGCAGCGCGATGCTGCACACGCTCGCGCAGCAGAACCAGTGGCGCGTCGGCGTGCTCGTCGACGAAGCGCACAACCTGTTGGACCGTGCGCGCAAGATGTACAGCGCGTCGCTCGATCCGTTCGCGTTCGCGGCCGCGCGCGAAGCCGCGCCCGCGGCGCTGCGCAAGGCGTTCGACCGGCTCGCCCGCGCATGGGGCACGGTCAATCGCGCGCAGGCCGAACGCTATGCGGCGTATCCGGACATTCCGGGCCCGATCGTGTCGGCCGTGCAGAACCTCGTCGCGGCGATCGGCGAGCACCTGACCGACGCGCCGCGCGCGAACGGCGACGCGCTGCTGCGCTTTCATTTCGAGGCGATCCAGTTCGGCGTACTCGCCGAAGCCTTCGACAGCGCGTCGATCTTCGACGCGACGCTGCACGGCGAGCCGATGCCGCGCCAGCCGGCGCTCGACGGCGTCGCGTCGGCCAGCCGGCGGCGCCGCGTCCAGTCGACGCTGTGCGTGCGCAACGTGATCCCGGCCGGATTTCTCGCGCCGCGCTACGAAGCCGCGCGCGCGACCGTGCTGTTCTCGGGCACGCTGAGCCCGTTCCATTTCTACCGCGACACGCTCGGGCTTCCCGGCGATACGGGCTGGCTCGACGTCGACGGGCCGTTCCGCGCCGAGCAACTGACGGTGCGCGTCGCGAGCCACGTGTCGACACGCTGGCGCGACCGCGACCGTTCGCTCGAACCGATCGCCGACCTGATCGCCGCGCAATACGCGACGCGGCCAGGCAACTACCTTGGTTTCCTGAGCAGCTTCGACTACCTGGGGCGCGTGGTCGCGCTGATGCAGACGCGCCATCCGGACGTGCCGGTATGGGCGCAGGCGCCCGGCATGGCCGAAAGCGAGCGCGATGCGTTTCTCGCACGCTTCGACGCGGGCGGGCGCGGCGTCGGCTTCGCGGTGCTGGGCGGCGCGTTCTCGGAAGGCGTGGACCTGGTCGGCGAACGGCTGATCGGCGCATTCATCGCGACGCTCGGGTTGCCGCAGGTCAACGATGTCAACGAGCAGATGCGGCGCGCGATGGACGCGCGCTTCGGCAACGGCTACGACTACATGTACCTGTATCCGGGCTTGCAGAAGGTCGTGCAGGCGGCCGGGCGCGTGATCCGCACCGAGCACGACGAAGGCGTCGTGCATCTGATCGACGATCGTTACCGGCGGCGGGAAGTGCGCGATCTGTTGCCGCGGTGGTGGCGGATCGGGTGAAGGAGAGGTTGCCCGGCCGGCAGACTGCCGGTTGCAGCGCAGAAGCGTTATCCGTTCGTTGCGTAGCGGTGTAGCGGGCGTCGCCCTGGGCGGGGCACTACAGCACGTTCAGCATCGCCAGCGCGGCCTCCTGCAGGTGCGGCAGTACGCGCCGCACGGCAGCATCGGTCGTCTCCGTGCCGATCGGCATGTTCGTGCTCAGCGCGGCGACGACTTCGCCGTGACGATTCTTCAGCGGCACCGCGATCCCGCGCACGCCAACCTGCAGTTGCTGCTCGATCGCCGCGAAACCGGCGTCGCGCGCGTGGTCGACCTGTTCGAGCAGGCGCGCCTTGTTGGTGATCGTGTGCGGCGTGAATGGCGGCAGTTCGGTGTCGTCGAGCCATGCACGCACAGCCTCGCGATCCGGATGATGGGCGAGCAGCACGACGCCCGGCGACGTCAGCGGCGCCGGCACGCGCGCGCCGAGCACGAAGCCGGTCGTCATCACGCGCGACACGCCGTTGCGCGCGATGAACACGAGTTCCCAACCGTCGAGCACGCTCACGTAAGCCGATTCGTTCAACGACGCGCTCAGTTGCTGCAGATACGGCTGGACCGTGCGCGGCAGCCGCGCCGAGTCGAAGTACGACCAGCCGACCCGCAGCACGCGCGGCGTCAGGCCGTACAGCTTGCCGTCGGTGTAGACGTAGCCGAGCGATTCGAGCGTCAGCAGGTAGCGCCGCGCGGCCGTGCGCGTGAGGCCGGTGCGCGCGGCGGCCTGCGTGGGCGTCATGCGCGCGTGCTGGCTGTCGAATGCTTCCAGGATCATCAGGCCTTTTTCGAGGCCGGCAATCCAGTCGCGTCGGTCGAGTTCGGGCTTTTTCATCGTCGGGAAGCGGTGCCGTCATGCGCGGTGATCGCGCGGGAGTGGGCGATTATCGCGCAATTCTAACGGTGGGGCCTGCGCTGCATGCGTTATGCCCCGACTTTGCAGGCGAGATATGGGAGATATACAATCATCGATGTATATCCAAAGTCCAAGGAGGTCCGTATGCAAGTCGCAAAGTGGGGCAATAGCTTGGCCGTCCGCCTTCCCGCCAGCGTGGTCGATGCACTGGAGCTCCGCGAAGGGGACGATATCGAAATCGTCGTCGATAGCCCGCGCGTGTTTGCCGTCAGCCGCAAGCCGAGGCCCGATGAACTTCTGCAACGGTTGCGGCGTTTCAGGGGCAAGCTGCCCGCCGATTTCAAGTTCGGCCGGGACGATGCGAATGAGCGGGATTGAGTCGGCGAAATCGTTCGTTGACAGCAATGTCGTGCTTTATCTGTTGTCCGGGGACGAAACCAAGGCGAATCGGGCGGAGGCACTGTTCCTTCGGCGGCCAACCATCAGTGTCCAGGTACTGAACGAAGTCGCCAGCGTTTGCAGCCGAAAATTGCGGATGCCGTGGAGCGACGTGGGGCAGTTTCTGGAACCGATCAGGAGCTTGTGTCATGTCGTACCGGTCACGATCGATACGCATGACCTGGCGCGAAGGCTGGCGGAACGGCATGGCTTGTCCTTCCATGACGCGTGCATCGTCGCCGCTGCGTCGCTCGATGGCTGTGAATACCTGTACACCGAGGACATGCACGACGGCCTGCGCGTGGACGGCGGTCCGGTGCTGCGAAATCCGTTCGCCTGAACGTCGGGAATTCCGGGTTTGCTACGGACAGGCCCGCTGGTGGAGCGCTGTGCACGGGACGACCGCCGTGATGCTGTACGGCTTCGACCACATGGGAGCGGGCGACGTCGAGTGCGGGGAGGGAGAGTAACGCCTGGAAGCGAAGCGGCGATCCTTCAACGCGCGCCGCTTGCCGGGCAGTTTGCCGACGCCGGCCGGGGAAGGAGGGAGGACGGATGCGGCGCCGACTTCACGCGAGCCGCACCCGCCGGAGCGGCATTATTCGCTGCTCGTCCACTCGACGTTCGCGCCGACCGAGCGCAGGTTCTCGACGAAATGCGGATGTGCGCGGCGGATCGGCAGCGCGTTCATGATTTCCGAGCGGCCTTCGATGCTCGCGGCCACCATCAGCAGCGCGATCGCGACGCGGATGATGTACGGGCTCTCGACGCGCGCCGGCGTCAGTTGCAGCCCGCCGAACGTGATCAGCCGGTGCGGATCCGACAGCAGCACGTGCGCGCCGAACTTCGACAGTTCGCCGGACCAGCCGAGCGCGCCGTCGTACACCTTGTTCCAGAACATCGCGCTGCCTTCCGCGCGCACGCCGAGGGCGATGAAGATCGGCAGCAGGTCGACCGGCAGGTACGGCCACGGCGCGGCTTCGACCTTGGTCAGGATGTTCTGCGTGAACGGCCGGCGCACGCGCAGCGGGCCATCGCGTTCCGCGCGCGACCAGCCGTCGCGGTGCGTGACGTTGACGCCGAACTTCGCGAACGTGCGGTCGATCAGCGGGAAATGCTCGGGCGACGAGTTGCGCACGGTGATGTCACCGCCCGTGATCGCGCCGAGCGCGAGGAACGTCGCGATCTCGTGGAAATCCTCGGCGAAGCGGAATTCGCCGCCGCCGAGCTTGCCGCCGCCCGTCACGCAGAGCCGCGACGTGCCGATGCCTTCGATCGTGACGCCGATCATCGCGAGGAACTGGCAGAACTCCTGCACGTGCGGCTCGGACGCCGCGTTCATCAGCGTCGACGTGCCGTTCGCCGCCGTCGCGCACAGCGCGAAGTTCTCGGTGGTCGTCACCGACGCGTAGTCGAACCAGTGATCGTTGGCCGTCAGCGGGCCGTCGGTGCGAACGATCAGCGAATCGGGCGTGCGCTCGATGTGCGCGCCGAAGCGCTCGAATACCTCGACGTGCGGATCGATCTCGCGCACGCCGAGCGTGCAGCCTTTCACGTCGTTCTCGAGGCGCGCGACGCCGAAGCGCGCGAGCAGCGGCGGAATCAGCATGATCGACGAGCGCATCGCCTCGGGCAGCCGGTGGACGGCCGGATCGAACTTCGTGTTGCGATGGTGGAGTTCGAGCAGGCCGGTCGTGAAGTCGACCGACACGTCGCTGCCGAGCGTGCGGAAGATGTCGAGGATCTTGCGCACGTCGGTGATGTCCGGCACGCCGACGAGGCGCAGCGGCTGATCGGTCAACAGGGTGGCGCACAGGATCGGCAGGACGGCGTTCTTGTTCGCGGACGGCTTGATGTCCCCGCGCAGCGGAGTGCCGCCGTGGACGATGAGATTCGACATGATATGGGGGCGTATCGGTGACTGACGTAGGCCCATATGATGCCATTGGTCGGCGGGCGGCGTGGAATGTTCAGCGGGGAAAAGGGGAATCGCCGCGCGTGATTGACGGTGTTTGACGTTGGGTGGGGGACCGCCGTTCGGCCGGCGGCCGACGCGGAGAAATGGCCGGCCGCGGATCGGGCCGGCCACGCGCTCACTTTGTCACTGCGCCGCGCGCATCCGCGCGGCAACCACCAGCGAGATCAGGCAGCCCGCCGCGAGATAACCGGCGACGAGGTGCCACGAGCCACCGGCGAGACTGACCAAGCCGACCGCGATGAACGGCGTGAACCCGCCGCCGACGACGCTCGCGAACTGGTAGCCGACGCCCGCGCCGCTATAGCGGTATTCGGCGCCGAACAGCTCGGTGAACAGCGGCTGCTGGACGCTCACGACCATGTCGTGCGCGGCGTTCGCGAGCAGGATCGAGAAGATCACGATCCACGCGATCGACCGCGCCTCCAGCGCGATGAAGAACGGCACCGCGGATGCAAGGCCGATCAGCGCGCCGATCAGGTAGATGCGGCGCAGGCCGTAGCGGTCGGCCAGCCACGCGAAGCACGGGATCGTCACGCAGCTCACCGCACCGACCAGCAGGCCGACGTTCAGGAACAGGTCGCGCGACATGCCGAGGTTCGTCGTCGAATAGCTGAGCGCGAACGCGGTGACGATATACATCGTGAACAGTTCGGCGAGACGCAGCGCGACGATCAGCAGGAACGCCTTCGGATGGCGCGTCAGCGCTTCCAGCACCGGCAGGCGCAGCTTGCGGTTGCCGTGCTCGACCTTCTCGACGAACTCCTGCGATTCGTCCATGCTCTTGCGCACCCACAGCCCGACCAGCACGAGCACGATGCTGAACACGAACGGCAGGCGCCAGCCCCACGACTTGAACGCGGCTTCGCCGAGCGTGTGGCTCAGGATCGACACGATGCCCGTGGCCAGCACGAGCCCGACGCCGTAGCCGACCTGCACGCCGCTGCTGTAGAACGCCTTCTTTTGCTTCGGCGCGCTCTCGACGGCCATCAGCGCCGCGCCGCCCCATTCGCCGCCGACCGCGAAACCCTGGATCGCACGCATCAGCACCAGCAGCACCGGCGCCCACCAGCCGATGGTCGCGAAGGTCGGCAGCAGGCCGATCGCGACCGTCGACAGCCCCATCAGCATCACCGTCAGCACCAGCATCCGCTTGCGGCCGAGCCGGTCGCCGTAGTGGCCGAACACGACGCCGCCGAGCGGCCGGAACAGGAAGCCGACGCCGAACGTCGCGAACGCCGCAAGCGTGCCCATCGTCGGGCTGACTTTCGGGAAGAACTCGGAATTGAATACCAGCGCGGCGACGATCCCGTACAGCAGGAAGTCGTACCAGTCGACGACGGCGCCGACGAAGCTGCCGAGCGCGGCCTTGCGGGCCTGGCTGCGCGCGCGGGTGCCGGCGGCGACGTCGAGGGTGTCGAAGGTTGGGGTCATGGCGGTGTCTCCTGGTACGGCGCATCGTGGAATCGTGGCGGCGCCGCGTCCGATGCTGCATTGAAGTCGATGAGTGAACGGAGAATAGGGTGCGCGCCGCACGGCGGCAATTGGCCAATCGGGCAAAGTGCGCGATTATCGTTCAATATCGTGCGATTATCGAACGCTTTTCGGGTTTGCACTAGGCGGCGCGACGATATCCCGTTCGGCCAGGGTGTGCCGCCGTGAACGATCTGGTTAAAATCTGCAGCATGAAAACTCGCCCGCTCGGGGCGGATGCCCGGTCGCCACATCGGCCGCGCATGCCGCCTGCGCGGGGCGCCATCCCCCTCGACCGCATGCTCCCGGAGACTGGAATGCCCGGCAATTCCCACCCCCTGTCCAGCGATACGCCGTCCGTCGTCGATCCGGCCGCCAATCCGCTCGGGATGGCCGGCCTCGAATTCGTCGAATTCGCGGCGCCCGTGCCGGAAGCGCTCGCGCAACGCTTCGAGCAGCTCGGGTTCAAGGCGATCGCGCGGCATGTCAGCAAGAACGTCACGCTGTACCGGCAAGGGCAGATGCATTTCCTGATCAACGCCGAGCCCGATTCGTTCGCCGCACGCTATGCGGAGGAATACGGGATGGGCGTCTGCGCGATCGGCTTGCGCGTGGCGAATGCCCGGCGCGCGTTCGAGCGCGCGATCCAGCTCGGCGCGTGGGCGTTCGAAGGCGAAAAGGTCGGTGTCGGCGAGTTGAAGATCCCGGCGATCCAGGGCATCGGCGATTCGCACCTGTATTTCGTCGACCGCTGGCGCGGGCGGAACGGCCAGCGCGGCGGGGTCGGCGACATCTCGATCTTCGACATCGATTTCCGGCCGATCGACATCGCGACCGCACACACCGATCTCGACTGCGCGGGCGTCGGCCTGCAGCAGGTCGACCACTTCACGCAAACCGTCGGCGCAGGCCGCATGCAGGAGTGGCTGGATTTCTACCACGACCTGCTGCATTTTCGCGAGATCCACCAGATCGACGCGCACTGGCATGTGTCGGAGGAATCGCGCGTGATGGTGTCGCCGTGCGGCGCGGTGCGAATTCCGGTCTACGAGGAAGGCACGCGGCGTACCGAACTGATGCACGCGTATCTGCCCGACCATCCGGGCGAGGGCGTCCAGCACGTCGCATTGTCGACTGACGACATCCTGTCATGCGTCGATGCGCTGCGCGCGAACGGCGTCGAATTCATCGAGCCGCCCGCACGCTATTACGACGACGTCGATGCGCGGCTGCCCGGGCACGGCGTCGATCTCGACGCGCTGCGCAGCCGCGCGGTGCTGGTCGACGGCGAGATCGGCAGCGACGGCGTGCCGCGCCTGTTCTTCCAGACCTTCGTCAAGCGCCGGCCCGGCGAGATCTTCTTCGAGATCGTGCAGCGCAAGGGGCACCACGGGTTTGGCGAAGGGAACCTCGCGGCACTCGCCCGCGCGCGCGACGCGGGCTGAGCGGCTCGCGGCGCCCGTCAAACCTCACGCGGCACTTCCCGCCCCGAGCTTGCGGCTCTGGCGACGCATGCCGTTGAAGATCGCGTCCGCCACGTCCGCCGGAAAATCCACCGGGATCTGCGCCGCGACTTCGGCAATCGCGGGTTCCGTGCGCGCGGCGACAGCCGCCATCGCCACGCGCACGTCATCTTCGGTCAGGCCGACGCGCCGCCCCTGCGCGATCCAGTGACGCGGCTGGATCTCGCCGATCACGTAGTGCCGGTTCTTCCCGCACACGGCCATCGCGAGCCGCGCGCGGCGCGGCGGCAACTGGTTGCGGCGTGTACCGATGATCGGATGCGCGGACAGCACATCGTACAGCGGCGTGCTGCGATACGTATTGCCGGGCAGGTGCGCGATGCTGAAGTTCTTCGCATGGCCGTCGATCGCCGCCAGCACCCAGAACACGAGCTGTGCGACGAAGAAATTCATCCTGTCGTGCGCGGCGTCGGTCGAATTCGCGAGGATGCCCATGATCGTATCGATGCCGGGGCCGCCGTCGGATTCGTATTTCGCGCCGGACGGCGTGCCGGTCGCCTGGCACATGTCCTCCTGCGGCAGTCGCAGGATCCACGTGCCGTCGCGCGAAGGACGCCGGTCGAAGCGCTCGACGATCAGCGCCTTCTGGTCGTCGAACCTGCCGATCTCGCACGGCGCGACCGGCAGGCCGTATGCGGCGACGAGCTTCGAGCACAGCCATTCGTTCTCGACGGACGTCCGCATGTCGGCCTGCATGTTCCCGACGCGCCCGAGCGGCAGCTTGAAGATGTGTGTCGTCGGCGTGCTGCCCGACGGCCGCAACCAGCGGTTGCCCTGACGCAGCAATGCGGTCTTTTCCTGCGCGCCGGCGATCGACAGGCGCAGGTCGCCGTCCGGCTCCGCGCGTCCGGGCAGCGGAGCGGCGGTCGCGTGGCGCAGTACGTCGGCGACGGCTGCGTCGTCGAGCGCCACGCCGTCGATCGTCTCGAGGTCAACGGGCATTTCGCCGGGCGGCAGCATCTGGATCGCGCCGACGCAATCCCGGCCGATCGACGCGAGCAGTTCGAACGGTGCCGTCGATCCGAGCCGGTAACGCTGCGCGATGCGGCGGCGGATCGGCTCGCTGTCCGGCAGCAGGTTGTCGAAGTAGTCGGCGACGATCGCGCCCTGGTGCGGCTGGTTGCCGGGCGTAAAGGGCAGCGACAGCGATAGCGGCCGGCCCTGGGGATCGTCGAGCCAGCCCGGCAGGTAGACGAGGCGCTCGACGCCGCGCCGGATTTCCCAATAGCCGACCGGAATGCCGTTCATCCACAGGTCGAGCCGGTCGTGGCGGGCCCGCGACGCCATCGTCACCAGTCCTCCCGTTTCGAGACCCGTGGCTTGCCCGGCGCTGCTGTCGCCGGCCGCTTGCGCGCGGCGCCGGTCGTGGTTTTGGTTTGAGCTTTTGCTGCCGTTGCGCCGCGCGCCGGGTCCGGCATGCGCTTTTTCGCGGCCGGCTTGGGAGCCGCCGGCCGTGCATCGGTACTGGCTGGTCCCGCCGATTCGTCCTGCGCGCCCAGGTCGAGCGTCATACGAACGCCAAGCGTGTTCAGCACCTTGAAAAGCCGTTCGATGCTCACCGCCGACGGATTGGCTTCGAGCTGCGCATAGGATTGCTGCGTGACGCCCAGGCGGGCGGCCAATTGCGCCTGCGTGAGCCCCGCGGATTTCCGGAAACCGACGAGTATCGGGCGCAACTGGGTCAGGGTCTGGACAGGAAAGGCCATCGGGCGCTCCGCAGGATGACAGGCGATCGTTTGTAATCTGAAAATACAGTCTATGGCATGTATTGTAAAAATACAAACCTGAGGCTGTATTTCGTGAAAACAAGCGATAGCCTGTTACGCGAAAACCGGACCAACCCTCCTGCCGGCACCGCGATCCCGCAGCCGGCCGTATTGATTCGATCGTCGACGGGCTGGTTGGCAACCCAGGCTCGGCCTATTCATCGCCAACCGGGCGCGCGATGGAGGCAAGGAGGGGCCAGCGCGCGCTTCGATTCCACGCGCCACACTGATCTTCGGCCATCTCGACATTATAGAAATAATGTCAAATAAATAGACTACAAGAATTGGATATTTAACGGTTTACGTTATATTATTTACGAAATTCCCGACGAAACCACACCGTGTCCGATCTCGCCGCCGACGAACCCCGCCTGACCGCTGAAATCGAGCGCCTCAAGGCCGACTTCCCGAAAACCCGCGAGCTATACCGCGAGGTCTGCGCGCTGCTGTTCTTCCGTTTCGGCATCACGCCTACCGCGAACCGCCTGTACCAGCTCGTCCGCAAGGGCAGCATGAGCACGCCGACGGCTGTCCTCGGCGAGTTCTGGGCCGAGCTGCGGGAAAAGAGTCGCGTGCGGATCGAACATCCCGGCCTGCCGGCCGATCTGCAGGCGGCAGCCGGCGAGCTGGTCGCGGCGTTGTGGAATCGTTCGAGCACCGACGCGGCGGCCGCGCTCGACGTACTGCGCGCGGAAGTCGAAGCCGAACGAACGGCGGCGAAAGCGGAAGTCGCTACGCTGCAGGCCGAACTGGCCCGCACCGAAACCGCGCTCGAACAACGCACGGCCGCGCTGCTGGCCGCGCAGGTGCGCATCCAGGAACTGGAGCAGGCGAGGGCGGCCGACGACGCATCGAGGCGCGCGATGCAAGCGGAGATCGAACGCCTGAAAGCCGACAACGCGGAAGGCGACCGCGCACTTGCGCAGGCGCGTGCGGATTTCACGACTCAACTTGACCGGCTGCGCGACGACGCAGGCCGGGCCGAGGAACGCTTGCGCGCATCGGAGAAGCGGGCGCTTCAGGAGATCGATCGCGAACGGCTCGCCGCCGCACGGCTGCAAAAGGAACTCGACGCGACGGCATCGCGCGCCGAGCAGCGCGATGCGCAGCAGCGGAAGGATGTCGCCGCGCTGCAGGCGCAACTCGGCGATGCACTGCATCGATGCGGGGTGCTTCAGGGGCAGCTCGACGGCGCGCAGGCGACCGATGCGGCGCGCGCCAAGGAGCTCGATGCGTTGAGGCGGGAGATGACGGTGCTCGCGCGCCGGGCACCGGTGCGCGGCACGAAGACGGCTCCGGCCGCGCAGCGAAGCGAGCGGCGGGCGCGCACGAGGAAACGCGCCGACGAAGCGGCGCGCTGACGGCGGTCGATTGTCCGGTCGCGATCGGGTAAAGTGCCGCTCAACATGTCGGCCCGGCGTTGCTAGACGACCGGTCTAATCGTTGCTACCATACGCCATCATGAATGCATCTTCAGGCGCGGAAGTCCGCCAGCACATCCTGAACATCGCGAAGCCGATCATGCTCCACAAGGGGTTCTCGGCGGTCGGTCTGAACGAGATTCTCGCTGCGGCGGGCATCCCGAAGGGCTCGTTCTACCATTACTTCGGCTCGAAAGAAGCATTCGGCGAGGCACTGCTCGAAGCGTATTTCGAAGGTTATCTCGCGCATCTCGACAACCTGCTCAAGCATCAGACCGGCACGGGCGCCGAACGCCTGATGACGTACTGGGGCAACTGGCTGCACACGCAATGCGCGGACGATCCGGAGGGCAAGTGCCTCGCGGTGAAGCTCGGCGCGGAAGTGTCGGACCTGTCGGAAGCGATGCGCGCGGTGCTGCGGCGTGGCACGAGCCAGATCATCGAACGGCTCGCGGGCGGCATCGAGGCAGGGCTTGCCGATGGCTCGCTGCGTGCGGTCGACGATCCGCCGCACACGGCCGCGATCCTTTACGAGCTGTGGCTTGGCGCAACGCTGCTGGAAAAGATTCACCGCAACCGCAAACCGCTCGAAAGGGCGATGATCGAAACGCGGCGCATGCTGAACCTGCCGCCGGCCGCGCATGACGGAGCGCAGTCGTAACCCGGGCGCGCATCGGCGCGCCTTGTTTTTGCCCCGATTCTAGACGACTGGTCTACTTATCCGCGCATGACGAATACCTCGCTCCGCGTTACGCTGTCCCGATTGTTCCAACCGCACGCGTGCAACCACGCCGGCCTGACCGCCGACGCTGCCACGCGTGCGCGCCTTCTGTCGGTCCATCCCTGATCCGATCGTGCCCACGAAGCACGTTTATTCCTGTTGACGGAGACACTCTTATGCCGCAAAGCAAAACCGCAAACCGCCAGATCATCCTGACGTCGCGCCCGGTCGGCGCGCCGACGCCGGGCAACTTCCGCTCCGAGTCCGGTAGCGTGCCGACGCCCGGCGCCGGCCAGGTGCTGCTGCGCACGGTCTGGTTATCGCTCGACCCGTACATGCGCGGCCGGATGAGCGACGCGCCGTCCTATGCCGCGCCGGTCGAACTCGGCGACGTGATGGTCGGCGGCACGGTCAGCCGCGTCGTGTCGTCGAACCTGCCCGCGTTTCGCGAAGGCGATCTCGTCGTTGCCGGCGCCGGCTGGCAGGACTATGCGCTGTCCGACGGCCGCGACCTGATTCCGCTCGGCCGCGATTTCGCGCATCCGTCCTACGCGCTCGGCGTGCTCGGCATGCCGGGCTTCACCGCGTACACCGGGCTGCTGAAGATCGGCGAACCGAAGGCCGGCGAAACCGTGGTCGTCGCGGCAGCCAGCGGCGCGGTCGGCTCGGTCGTCGGCCAGATCGCGAAGCTGAAGGGCTGCCGCGTGATCGGCGTCGCGGGCGGCGCGGACAAGTGCGCGTACGTGACCGACACGCTCGGCTTCGACGCGTGCGTCGACCATCACGATCCGGCGTTTGCCGCGAAGCTGAAGGACGCCTGTCCGAACGGCATCGACGTCTATTTCGAGAACGTCGGCGGGGCCGTGTTCGACGCAGTGTGGCCGCTGCTCAACGATCACGCGCGCGTGCCGGTGTGCGGCATCATTGCGCATTACAACGACGCGGCATACGACGACACCGCGGTGTCGACCGGCCGTGATCGCGTGCCGGCGCTGATGGGTACGATCCTGCGCAAGCGCATCCGCGTGCAGGGTTTCATCATCCTCGATCACTATGCGACCGGCTATGCGCCGTTCCTGAAGGAGATGAGCGAATGGGTCGCGCAGGGCAAGGTGAAGACGCGGGAAGATGTCGTTCCCGACCTCGCCGACGCACCGGAAGCGCTGATCGGCCTGCTGGCCGGCAAGAATTTCGGCAAGGTCGTCGTGCGCGTGGGCCCGGACGAACTGGCCTGATGCTGCGGCACGGCAACACAAACACACCGAGGTTGCACGCTGGCGTCACGCGACGCCGGCTTGTGGCATGCTCGATTCCGTTTCGAAAGGAGTGACAAGATGGCGCTTCACGTGATTGCTTCGCTGTTCGTGAAACCCGAACACGCTCAGGCCGCCGAGGCCGAACTGCGCAGCCTGGTCGTCAAGACGCGCACCGAACCGGGCAACCGGCGCTACGACCTGTTCCGCGAGCAAGACGGCTCGCCGAACCTGCACCTGTACGAAATCTACGACGACCAGGCCGCATTCGACGCGCACCTCGCCAGCCCGTATTTCGGCGAATTCCGCACGAAGTCGGCCGACTGGTTCACGGCACCGCCGGTGATCAAGGTGCTGTCGGGCATCGACGTGGCCGAGTAACGACGCAGGACCACCGCCGCGGCTCGTCCCTCCCGGGCCGCGCGGCATCCGTTGCGCACCCGCGACGGCAATGACAACGACGACCCCGCGCGGCGCGCCATGCGCGCCGCTTCCCCAATACAACGGCCCCGGAGGCTGAATGGTCACCCTCAACATCAACGGCGAAACCCGCACGGTCGACGCCCCCGACGACATGCCCTTGCTCTGGGTGCTGCGCGACGTCGTGGGCCTCACCGGCACGAAGTTCGGCTGCGGGATCGCGCAATGCGGCGCGTGCACCGTGCATCTCGACGGCGTCGCCGCGCGCTCCTGCGTGCTGCCGGTCGCGGCCGTCGCGGGCCGCAGGATCACGACGATCGAAGCCGTCGGCGCCACGCCGGCCGGCCACAAGGTCCAGCAGGCGTGGCGCGAGCTCGACGTCGTCCAGTGCGGCTACTGCCAGTCGGGGCAGGTGATGGCGGCCACCGCGCTGATTGCATCGAACCCGAACCCGA
>Ga0207695_10000823_pt1 | contig 57486 bp, 51 predicted proteins | sample KBSC54metaG_FD_184354 | JGI IMG/M metagenome (GOLD analysis project Ga0207695, IMG submission 184354) | Corn rhizosphere microbial communities from Kellogg Biological Station, Michigan, USA - KBS C5-4 metaG (SPAdes) (version 2) | ecosystem: Host-associated > Plants > Roots > Rhizosphere > Soil...
TCTCCGCCGGCAATCCCTTCAACAACGCCACGCGCCGCGTAAAGCTCTCATCAAACCTCAACTCGCCCCGCATCGCCGCTTCCGTGATCTGCGAAACCTGCTCGCCCACTCCCGCCATCTTCGCCAACTCATCAATCACTTCGCCCCGGATCAGCGTCGAATCCATGTCAAACGCAAACAGCCGCCGATTGCGGCGAAAAATACTCTCCCTCTGAAACGCAACATCAATCGACAGCTCCTGCGCCGCAACCAAAAAATCCGCGCGCATCGCCGCCTCGCGCTCCCCATCACCGCTTACCGCAAGTTCCACACATGCATTCGCCGCAGGCTCCTTCGGCGAAAGCTCCCCCGACAACCGATCGATCCTGTCGACATTCATTCCATGCGAGGAGACAATCGTCGTCACGCGCGCCAGCTCCGCCGCGCCAATCGACCTTCCCAGAATGGTCACGATAAAGTGCCGATGGTGCAGTCCGCGCATCCAGTGCTCCAGCGCGTCTGCTCTCACCTGTGTGAACCGCACCTGCAAATCCAGCGCATGCGCCCGTTCCGTCAACTCGGCCTTCAGCGGCGCCAGACTGCTCTGCTCTCTCAGCCGAACCAGAATCCCCAGCGACAGCGCTTCATGCACCACCGCCTGCCCGATATCCAGAACAACAATCGGATGCCGCGCCAGCGCGCTCGTCAGTTCGCACGTAAGCCCAGGCCTGTCGTGCCCGGAAAAATGAATAAGAACGTTCTTGCCAGACTCTCCAGAGGACATGCTGTCTTGAATATATTTGAATCGATTTCGCAACTTTACGGCTGCTCTACAATCATCCCTTGCTGACCGCACAACAACGCGACCGCATCTCCGTCGTCCTCGTCTCGCCGCGCAATCCCCTCAACATCGGCGCGGTCGCGCGCGCCATGGCCAATTTCGCCTTCTCCCACCTCACCGTGGTCGCACCCTACGAACCCCACTGGCGCGAAGCGCGCTCCGCAATCGGTGCTCCCGAACTCCTCACCAACGCCCGCGAAATCTCAACCCTCGCCGAAGCCGTCCGCAACTCCACCCTCGTCCTCGGCACCGGCACTCTCACCCACCGCAAACCTGAGCAGCCCGTCACGCAACTCGATCAGCTCGCCCCGCTCCTCACCCGCGAACTCGATCACCCGGCGAGCCAGATAGCCCTCATCTTCGGCCCCGAAAAACACGGCCTCACCCGCGAAGAGCTCTCCTTCTGCCATCACCTCGTCGAAATCCCCACCGATCCCCGCCAGCCCTCCATGAACCTCGGCCAGGCCGCCGCTGTCTGCCTCTACGAGATCGCCATTCGCTCCGGTCTCCCCGCCGAAAACCCCCATGTGACCAGCCCATCCACGCCACGCCCAACCTCCGGCGACCTCGACGCCCTCGCCGATCTCATCCAGCAGGTCATGCTCGCCTCCAACTACTCGCCCGCGAACATGCAGGCCGCCAACCAGCACGACCTCCGCCTCATGCTCCGCCGCCTCCACCTCACCCCCGCCGACCAGCGCCGCGCCCTCGGCCTCTTTCGCCGCATCCTTCGCCGCCTCCAGAACCCCTGACACCTCACTTGCTGAGCCTGCTCACGAAGCGGCTGCTCCAAAGCCCGCCCTAGCCCGTCGAAGGGTCTTCCGCCGTTGAAAACATGGGATACGAAACAGTCCGCTTCTGATCCTGCCGAGCCCACCAATTAAGCGGGCGCTCCATAGCCCGCCCTGAGCCTGTCGAAGGGCATCCCGGTTTTGAAGACATGGGGAAAAACGGATCAAGCCTCGAAATCCAACTCCACCGGCTCAATCAACGGCACCAGCCACTCCAGCAACTTCACATGCGCCGGATGCGTCGCATACGCATCGCAAGCCGCGCGATCCTCGAACCGCATCAACCCCGCAAACGCATAACCCTGCCCGCGCGGTGACAAATTCTCCCCCACCGCCACATCAATCAAGCCCGGAATCGTCCCTTCAAACGCGCGAATCTCCCGCGAGGCCCGATCCTTGTCCTCGACCGTAGCTGCCGCCAACCATCGAAACCCAAATACATGTATGAACAAAAGCCCCTCCGAATTCCAAGAGCCTCATTCCCTATTCCCTATTCCCTAATCCCTTGGGCCGCGCTAGCGGCCCATCGCAAACCCCTTCCCACTCTCCAGCAGCCTCGCCACCGCCTCCTTCGAAGTCGACTCCGTATAGATCCGCAGCAACGGCTCCGTTCCGCTCGCGCGAAACAGAATCCACGTCTCCGCCGCGTTCGCCTTCGACTTCGCCTCAGGATTATCCAGGAAGAACTTCACGCCATCCAGCGTCTCCTGCCGCAGCACCGCCATTCCGCCAATCGCAGTGTCGCCGGTCTTCAGCGCCTTCGCCCGCGCAATCGCCGCATTCTTCAGTTCATCCGGAATATGCAGATCCACGCGACCATACTGGTGTTCGCCATACTCGTTCTGCAAATCCGCCACCAGCTCTCCCAGCGTCTTCTTCTCTTCCGCCATCACGTTCGCCAGCAGCAGAGCATTCAGCAGCCCGTCGCGCTCCGGCAGATGCCGCTGAAATCCAATTCCCCCCGACTCCTCGCCGCCCATCACGATTTCGCGCTCCAGCATGTAGTCGCACACAAACTTGAACCCGATCCCATGCTCAATCAGTTCCCGCCCATGCTTCTGCGCAATCCGGTCCAGCATCTTCGTCGTGTTGAATGCCCGCGTCACCGCGCCCGGCCAGCCCTTCCGCCGCAACACCCAGCTCAGCAGCACCGAAAAGATCTTGTGCGGATCGACAAAGTTTCCATGCTCATCCGTCGCACCAATGCGGTCCGCATCGCCATCCGTGCACAATCCCGCATCGCACTTCTCCGCCACGCACGTCTCGCCCAGCATGCGGATATGAGGCTCAATCGGCTCCGGATTGATCCCCGGAAACAGCGGATCCGGATTCCCGCGAATCTGCACATGGTCCACGCCAATCCGCGTAAAGATCTCCGACAGAATCGTCCGCCCCGCCCCATACATTGAGTCGATCGCAAACTTTTGCCCCGATTTCGCAATCAGATCCAGATCCGCGAAGCTCTCAATCGCTTTCAAATACGGCGGCAGAAAATCAACCTCTTCAATCGCCGCAGCCTGCTTCGCCTGCGGAGCCGGCTTGTCGAGATACGTCTCAATCGCCGCAATAATCGAGGGCTTGCCTGACCCGCCGTACCAAGCCTTGTACTTCACGCCATTCCACTGCGCCGGATTGTGCGACGACGTGATCATGATTCCCCCCGCCGCCTTGCGCTCGCGCACGCCGTAACTCAATGCCGGAGTCGGCGTGATGTCATTCGCCAGTGCCACCTTGATTCCCGTCGCAGCCACCACCTCCGCGCACGTCCGCGCAAAGGCCTTCGACCCAAACCGCGTGTCGTACCCGATGCAGATTCCCTTCGCCGGGTCTTCCTGTGCATGAACGTATGCGGCAATCGCCGCCGCCGCCGTCCTCACATTTGCAAACGTAAAATCATCGGCAATAACGCCGCGCCAGCCGTCCGTTCCAAACTTGATTTGAGGGTGAGCCATCGTGAACTTAAGTCGTTCTCCTTGCAGAAATATCCATGATCCAGCACCGGGCCGAACCCCGGCAACCGCGCACACTACACCCGTGCTCGTCGAATACGAACGAAGCCCTGTTCATTCAGATGCAATTTTCAGGATCAACTCACCTTGTGCGCCGTCGATCTCTTTTTCCGCGGCGGCACATAGTGAAACCGGATCAGGTAGATCTTCTCGCCCTTCCCGTGTTTCGCCACCTTCAGCAGGTCCAGCACTCCCGCGAATCCTGAAGCCCGCGCCAGCGCCGGCGTGATATCCGGAAACCCGATCGGCTCAATCGAATCCACCTCGATCTCGCCCTCTTCCATCTTGTAGCGGCCGCCTACGCGCACCTGAAGCCGCGTCCAGATCCGCACCGTGCACGTGATCTCGCCCTTACGCACACCCTCGCGCAATTTCTTCGTGAATTGCATGATTCGACTCTATGCGAACTTCATGTACGTGAAACGGAGGGAGCAGCAGCCTTCAGGCTGCTGAATGCCGATCCCCAAAAGATAGGGCCTTCAGGCCCGGACTCCCTACTCGTAAACCGCCGCTCTAGATCAGCTCATCCCGCCCCGAGAGCCCCAGCTCCTTCACCACCTTGCCCACATCCTGCGAGTGGTCGCGATGCGCAATCAGCAGTGCATCCTCGGTGTCCACGATCACCAGATTCTCCACGCCTACCAGCGCCACAAATTTCTTCGGGCTGTAGATGTAGTTGTTCCCTGCTTCGATCGTCAGATGTCCATCCGTCTCGGCGACATTCCCGTCCCCATCGCCGCGGAGCCGCGTCTCCATCTGGTACTCATACAGCGACGCCCACGATCCAAGATCGTTCCACGCAAACTCCGCGGGTACGCAATACAGGTGCGACGCATGTTCGCCCTTCGCCGACCGCGGCTCCAGCACTGCATAGTCCACCGAGATGTTCTCGCACGCCGGATACCATTCGCGGAACACCTCTTCGAAGTTCGGGGTCCCGTACGCTTTCGCAATTTTCTCCAGCAGCGGAGCCGTCTCCGGCAGATGCTCCCGCACCGCATTCGCCAGCGTCTTCGCCGACCACAGGAACATCCCCGAATTCCAGTAGTAGTTCCCCGCCGCTACAAACTCCTGCGCGCGATTCAGATTTGGCTTCTCCGTGAATCGCCGCACCCTCAGCGCGCCTCGCTCTTCTGAGTCTTCGCCGGTCTCGATATACCCATAGCCGGTTTCCGGCCGTGTCGGCTCAATTCCAAGCACCACAATGTTCGCGCCCGCCGCAGCCAGTCCGATCCCTTTCTGCAGCGCTTTCAGGAATCGCGGCTCATCGGCAATCACGTGATCCGACGGAAAAATTCCCAGCACTGCATCCGGATTATCCCGCTCGATCAGGAATGCAGCCAGCCCGCAAGCCGGCGCCGTATTCCGCGCAACTGGCTCTTCGATGATCTGCTGCCGCGGAACCCCTTTCAACTGGTCTGCAATCTCGTGCGCCAGAAACTCGTTCGTGATCACCCACGTCTTTTCATGGGAAGCAAGTGGCTTCAGGCGCTCCACCGTCTGCTGAATCATCGAGCGCTCGCCATCGAGCGCCAGCACCTGCTTGGCCCGTGCGCGGCGCGACCGCGGCCAGAACCGCGTTCCGCTGCCGCCCGCAAGAATAACTGGACGAAAATCAATAGACTTCGGCATGGAAAACACATCCTACCCGACAAAAGCTAGGTTTGCACAGTGATGCGCATTACTGGTCCCAGGCAAATTTCCATTCGCCCCCGACCACCAAACTCTTTGTTCTAGTTTTAGTCTTGCAACTGCCCTGGCCGTCCTGCGTAAAAAACAGGTTAGCATCTTTCCATGTAAACGTTCCGCAAGTGCCGCTTCACCGCGCTTTTCCCGCCGCTCACGCCCCTCGTTCCGCTAATCTACCTGCATGTTCAGCGGCCAGGGTTCGTTCCGTATCTTTCGTGTTGCCGGCATCACCGTCTACCTCAACTGGACCTGGTTCCTCGTTGCCGTATACGAAATCCAGGCCCGCGGCCGCCACTACACTTCGCCCGTCTGGAACATCCTCGAATACCTCGCCCTCTTCGGCATCGTTCTTCTCCACGAGTTCGGACACGCCCTCGCCTGCCGTTCCGTCGGCGGCAAAGCCGACACCATCCTCCTCTGGCCCCTTGGCGGCGTAGCCTACGTCGATCCACCCCAGCGTCCCGGCGCCACCCTCTGGAGCATCGCCGCCGGGCCTCTGGTCAACGTCGCCCTCGCTCCCATACTTTTCGCTGCTTTCAAATTCGCCCAGTTCGCAAACTGGCGCACGACGATGCCTAATGAGTACCGTCTGATCGGAGCCGTCCTCACCACCGACATCGTGCTCCTCGTCTTCAACATCCTCCCCATCTATCCCCTTGATGGCGGACAAATTCTCCGCTCACTCCTCTGGTTCCCGCTCGGCCGCGCCCGCAGCCTCATGATTGCCTCCATCCTCGGCTTCGTGGGAGTCGCGGGATTCATCGCTCTCGCCCTCTGGACCCAGTCCGTCTGGACAGGCATCATCGCCGCCTACGCCGCAATGAACTGCTGGAGCGGCTTCAAACAAGCCCAGGCCCTCCGCAAACTCGAGAGCATTCCCCGTCGTCAGGGCTTCGCCTGCCCCAGTTGCCACACGGCCCCGCCCCTCGGCCCCTTCTGGTCCTGCAGCAAGTGCAGCACTCGCTTCGACACCTTCGAAACCGGCGGCATCTGCCCCTCATGCGCCGCCCGCTTCACCAACACCGCATGCCTCGACTGCCGCCACAAAGCCCCCATCGCCGAGTGGCAGCCTGGCTACGTCACCGGCACCGGCGTCATAAGCTCCCAACTCCCCGCAAACCAATAGCTCACCAAAGCGGGTGTCCCACGTTTCCCGTTGTTGGAGACATGGGATACGACAAACTGCCTCCGATCAGTCAAACTCACGACACACGCGGGTGCCCCGGGTCTCGATTCTGAGACCTGGGATACGAAACACTGAGCCTCTAATCCAGCAGATTCCACGACCAATTCGGGTGTACCATGTCTCCCGTTGCTGGAGACTTGGGATACGACAAACCAAGCCTCGATCGGTCAGACTCGCGATACGCGGGTGCCCCAGGTCTCGATTCTGAGACCTGGGATACGAAACACTGAGCCTCTAATCCGACAGACTCCACGACCAATTCGGGTGCCCCAGGTCTCGATTCTGAGACCTGGGATACGAAACGCTGAGCCTCTAATCCAGCAGATTCCACGACCAATTTGGGTGCCCCATTCTTGCCGCACGCTTTTTGCGGCAAGGGTGGGAACGAGAAACTCACCAGCTCACACAAAAAAGGCCCGGATCCCTCCGGGCCTTCCTCACCAACGTCGACGAACCTACCGCAAATTCCCCAAAAACTCACCCATCCGCCGTGTCCCCTCGTCGATATTCTCCTTCGTCACCGGGTACGACAGCCGAATGTGCTCGCCAGTCCCAAAGGCCTCGCCCGGAACCGTCACCACATGCCCCTCGTGCAGCAGCTTCGTCGCCAGTTCCGTCGCCGATTTGATCCCGCCCTTGCCGATAAACTTCCCCACGTTCGGATAGACATAAAACGCGCCCTCAGGCTTCGTACACGTCACTCCCGGAATCTCCGCCAGCTTCTTCAGCATGTAATCGCGCAGTTCAATAAACTCCGTCCGGAACTGCGACACGCACTCCTGCGATCCCGCAAGCGCCGCAATCGCCGCCTTCTGCACAAAGCTCGTCGCGTTCGAAGTCGACTGCGACTGTAGCTTGCTCAGATTCGCAATCACCGGCTTCGCCGCCAGCGCATACCCCGCGCGCCATCCCGTCATCGAATACGTCTTCGACAGCGACCCGAGAATCACAATGTGTTCTTTCGCAAACGTGTACGACCCGCCCGAAACCGGCTTCCCTGCATAGTTCAGGTACACATAGCACTCATCCAGCAGCAGGTAGATCCCGCGCTCGTGCGCCAAATGAACAATCCGCTCCAGATCCTCCGCCGAAACCACCGAACCCGCCGGATTCGATGGCGAATTCAAAATGATCGCCTTCGTCCGCGGCGTAATCGCCTTCTCGATCGCGTCCGCCGTGATGCGGAAGTTCTCCGCCTCATTCGTCTCCAGGAAGATCACCTTCCCGCCCGCGTACTGAATGATGTCCTTGAAGCTCACCCAGTACGGCACCGGCAGAATCACCTCATCGCCGTGATCCACCAGCACCTGAATGGTGTTGAACAGCGCCAGCTTTCCGCCCGTCGTGAACACCGCCTCATCCACGGTGTACTCCGAGCCGAAATCCGCGGCATGGCGCTCCACAATCGCCTTACGCACATCCGGAATCCCCGGCACCACGGTATAGCGCGTGAAATTCGCCTCAATCGCCGAGATCGCCGCGTCCTTGATATGTCGCGGAGTGGCAAAGTGCGGTTCGCCCGCCCCAAAATCCACCAGGTTTACGCCCTGCCCACGCAGCTTGGCAGCCTCGGCCGCCACAGCCATCGTCGCAGAAACCTCAATACGCCCAATCCGGTCGGCAAATACTTTCGCAGGAGCAGCAACTGTCATGATGCTTCCATTTTCCCAGATTTCCCGCCCATCTCAAAACACAACGAGGCAGCAGAGCAAATCGTCGCCAACGGCAACCATTCGGACGACGGAATCAGCCGCCTGCTCGACCTGGAAAGATTGATGGATGAATCGTCCCTGCGAAGACCCGGCCCCGTCGAACTCCCTACCTGCTCGGCATACATCGAGCGTCGCTCACCCTCATGTCCGGCGAGGGCGGCTTCGTGCGAAGCTGGGCTTCAACTTCGCGAATCCTCTCATGGAGGCGGCGCTTGATCTCAGCCACAGTTTCAATCTCACCGAGATGACCGGTTTCATCGAAGTGCTCGAGATACGTGCGCAGCTCCAAAAGGAGCTCCTGGGGAAGACGGTGACCCATAGAAAATCGATTCTGCACATCAAGCGTTGCAAACGCAAGATTACTCGGTTTTCTTTCCGCCTCAACCAGTATTTTCCCCAGGTACAAAGGGCAACAAACCCCGTGCTAACCTTACCCACATTTGCAACCCTTGGTTGAGGGCACCCGCATGCCGTTCCCGCACCGCATCAACAGCGACGGAACCATCGACTCCATCTGCGACCAGTGCTTCGCCACCATCGGCACCTCGATCGCCGAGTCAGAACTCAAGCAACTCGAAGCCACCCACACCTGCGAACCCGCCCGCGTCGCCTACTACCACCACATCCAGCCCACCGCAAAACGTCCCCCCGCCCAAGACCACACCGACCAGCCCAACTCTGACTCTTACGCAATCAACGAGCGTTCCTAGCCTCACTCCTAACCCTGCTCCCTGATTCCGTCCCCTGCCCCCTCGTCACCTCGTCCCCTGGTCACCTCGTCCCCTCGTCCCCTGCCTCTCTAGTCCCTGCTCTCCCCCGTCTCTCTCTTCAACTCCACAATCCTCTTCATCAGCCCATACGCCGCCGACAGAATCGGCCCGCCCATCGCATCCTGATTCAGCGCCTCTGTCGGACCCTGCCCCAGGTGAATCCCGCTCGGCGTCAGCAAATTGATCCGCACATTCCCCTTCTTCGGCTCCGGAGGCCGCGCCTGCGTCCACGGAGGAATCGCCTTCGCCACCACACTCCCCGCCGTCAGCAGCTCATCAATCAACCCATCCAGCGAGTCATCCCGCCGCTCCCACAGCACACCCGCCCCGCTGTAGTTGAAGTACCGCGCCCGGTGATCGCGATAGGCCGCCACAATATCCAACCCCTTCGGCATGCCCACCTCAACCACAACTCCCAGCACCTCCGCCGCCCGATCCGCCGGAGGCTTCTCGCCCAGCTCGCGCAGGTTATGCCATGTCTGCAGAAAAATCCGCGTCTCCAGCTCCGGGGTCTTCAACACCGGCCGCAGCTCCCGCTTCGCGCCCTCCACATCCCCCGCATCGCGCAAATCCCGCGCCCGCTGAAACGCCGCCCACGGCTCCGCCAGCGTCATCTTCGGATGCGCCCGCACCACATCCTTCAGCGGAACATCGCCGAACAGCGTGTTCCGGATCTCCCGATGAATCGACTCCGGCCTCAGTGCAACAAAATCCGACAACCCGAACCTCCCCGACCACACAGGCTCGTTCCCTAATCCCTAATCCCTAATCCCTATAATCGCTACTCTCTCGTCGCCATCCTGCTCTTCAAGCGTTTCAGCACATTCGGCGGAACCAGCCCCGCCACCTCGCCTCCAAAACTGAACACTTCCTTCAGCATCCGCGAACTCACAAACGAGTACCGTCCCGCCGGCTGCAGAAACACCGTCTCAATCTCCGGTGCCAGCCGCCGATTCATCAGCGCCATCTGAAATTCATGTTCGTAGTCCGATATCGCGCGAATCCCCCGCAGCACCGCCGTCGCCCCAAGCTGACGCGCAAAATCCACCATCAGCCCGTCAAACGTCGCCACGCTCACATTCCCGATCGCCGCCGTCGACTCGGTCAGCATCTCCACCCGCTCTTCCACCGTAAACAGCGGATTCTTGATCGGATTCCGCAGCACCGCAACCGTCAGGTGCTCAAACAGCTTCGCCCCGCGTTGGATCAGGTCGATATGCCCGTTCGTCGGCGGATCAAACGTCCCGGGATAAAGCCCCTTCACACTCATACCCACCGCTCCACCCTGATCCTACAGCACTTTCCCACAATCCCAATCAGCCCCACAGGTACCAACCCAGATGCGCACACACCTTACAAGACGGCTGTCATTCTGAGCGCACGGGGCCCCAAGCGCTTTCTTCAGCTTGGGGGTGGTAAGCGAAGAATCTGCTTTTCAGCTCTGTTCAGCATTCTCCTGGACGTTTGCGTCCTCCGTTGGTTTCTTGCTCGCCTCAGCCTTTCGCTCTTCGGAGACACGCTTATGTATGTACATGAACTGACTTGCTAGCCTGAAATCCCTTGGCTCCCGATTTGAGAGATGGAATTGCGGATTGCTGAGTTCATTGCCGTATTTGGAGAGGAGGATCTGAGCGACATCTTCGGGATCAATGAAACGGGCCAAAACGTCGTAGGAATTGCGTTCCAAGTCGGATTCTATGGGCATACCTGTATCCATAGCCCATGTGCTCCCGAGGAAACATTTCATTAGCGCGAATATGCTTTCCGGATCGGCAGTGAGATGCTTCTTTAAATAATCGCGAGGCTCTTCTTCGTTATGAAGACTCCAGCAATTCAAATAACGGCCTGCAGTTTCGGGGTATGCGACATAAACAGGTATTGTCAGGAAATTACAGTGCTTTTCAATTCTCTTTGCTACTGCCGCTTGCATTGCTTTCTCATCTTCAGTCGAGAGAATACGCTCTCTGTCTGAGTCAACTGGTGTGTAGAACCATCTTTCGCATTCGCATACAAATTCGAGAGTCTCGGCTTCATCGATAACCTTCAAGGCTTGTTTGCCGCGTAGCTCGGGAGGGATCTTTCGAAGTAGTTGACTTATGTGAATCGCAGCTTGTTTCAAAGGCGTTCGAAATGCTAGGAAGCCTTTGGGATCTGGATAATGACTTGCATTTCGAGCAACAACGACTGACAGTTTCGCCGCCGAGCTCGGATCTATTTTGCATTCAAAGTCGCGCATCTTGAATATGAGCTTTTCAGCATTGCGGTCAGTGATTATCCCCGTAAACTCAGTGGACAACTCATCAATGGGACGGTCCGGAATGGACGCAATTAGCGCATTGAAAACCACATCCGGCACGTCTGATCGGTCGATTCCGTACGTGAAGTAACGCTGGAAATAATACTCTGATGCAATGCGCTGATCTCTAGCGAATTCTGTATCCCAATCGCTTCCATATATAGATGTGCGCGCCCTCGGAAACAGCGCTTCGACCAAATTCTCTGCGGCCTTCCTTTCCTGCTCATTCATCCCCTTGGTGTGAGAAGCGACGAATTCGCCCAGCTTGCTATTGCCTTTATCTCGGGACTTGGTTCTTAGAACAGATTCTGGATTTCTCCGGATTGCATCGTAGAGTTCAGTGAAGAACACGCGCATTCCCTCAATCAGCATGAGGTCCGGCGGATAAGTCTCCCCTTTCAGAATTGCCAGAGAGAAATGAAGAGCGTTGGCGTACCGCTTCGCCATTCGCGGTGTCTTCAGCCTGATCTCCAGTCCACTGATGAACTGGCTAACAAACTCGTTGATTTGTTGTTGGCTTAGTTGCGTTTGAGATTGATTCAATGCCTCGTCAACGAGACTGAAACAATGTTTTCGAAGGTCCTGCTCGGTTGCCGGAGGTAAATGAAGTGGAACCTGAACGATCTTTTCTAGAAAGTTCGTTCCCGCTTCATACGAACTGCCGGAGGAAGCCGCATATCGCTCACCGATTGCCGCGGCAACCATCTGATCATCGAACGCGAGAATATAAGATGTGTTTTGGAAGTCACCAGTCAACTTAACTAGCCTGAATATAGCTTGTATCTCTGTCTTTTCGAGCCGGTCAATATCTTCCATGACAATCACGACGCGCCGTTTTTCCTCGCTCAAAAGTGTGCCTACCCTTTTCTTCAGTTCGTCTATGGACGCGGAGGAAAGCACTTCACCGGCGCCCTGAGCTACATCCGCCCAACCGCCAGGAACCGCTTTGAGGAGGGTGCCGTAACGTTTAAGAACGTCTCCTACTCTTTCGGTCTTCGTCGCCAGTTCCCGATCAAGAGCTTCAGCTAAGTTCTCGAAGAAACCCTGAAGGAGAGCCTTTTCACCGTCCAATCTCCAAGGATTGAAATTCACGGTGATGACCGACGGATGCTTAAAGAGCCGATTGCGAATAAAGTTCAGAACTGTTGTTTTGCCGTCTCCCCAAGGTCCATAGATGGCGACCACTAGGCTACTTGGGTCCGCCATTGTGCTGATCGTGTCCGCTACTCTGTTAGCAAATGGCGCTCGATCGAATAGATCTTGTTCTTCGCTTTCGAGCGGCGCGTCTGTTCGATATCGCCCGGATTGTTCCATCGCGGTATTTACTCTCTTTCTGTGTGGGTCCCAACCAAACTCTAGTGAGAGCGGCTAACAATTCAGAATCAACTAAGCTACAAAGTCTGCATTAAGGTCAAGGACTCTCCTCAACTAGGTTCGGAGGCTCTTTGGGAAAGAGCCATTCCTGGTCCTTTGGTGTCTTTCGGAAGATGGGAGGAGAATCTCTAAGATATCCATGATCAAAGGCGTATTTTCTGCCCCGCCCATGCGCGTCACCACCACACGCCTTGCACTGACAAGCACGGTTTGACTGATGCTTTCCATCTGCATAACATTGAGGCCTGCAATAGGGTGGGTGTGGGATTGGACCAGCAGGTCCGGTTGCAGTGGGAGGAATTGGACGCTTTTCCTCCGATACTTTCTCTGCCATATGTAGGTAGGGCCCTATAACAATTATCAGCTCCAGCGAAATAACATTCGCTGTGGAAGACGCGTCCTGAAATGATCATGTGTTTCGGATGTCCCACTGCCCTGGCCTAACCAGCCCTTGATACATTCAGATACGACTTAGCTGCGACTTCTCCGATTCGAGGGCCCAATGCCAATCACCCGCCGCCAACTTCTCCATCGCTCCGCGCTCGCAGCCGGAGCACTCTGTCTCCCCACCATCCCCGCCATCGCCATCGAGCCCTCGGGCTCATTTGCCTCATTCCCCCACGAGCACATCTTCGATCTCATGACCTGGTTCAACGAGCCCGCCTCCAGCAAAATCAATGGCGGCGAACTCACCGTCCGCAGCAAGCCCAAAACCGACTTCTGGCAGAAGACCTACGACGGATACGCCGCCGACAGCGGACACTTCTTCCACCTCCCCGCCTCCGGCGACTTCAAATTCACCGCCCTCTGCAACGGCAACTTCGCCACCCAATACGACCAGAACGGCCTTATGGTGCGTATCGATCCCGATAACTGGATGCGCTGCGGCACCGAATTCATTGACGGCAAGCGCTCCGCCTCGGTCGTCTTCACCCGCACTTACTCTGACGGCTCCACCCTCCCCGATCTCTCCCAGTCCGCCCCCGTCTGGTGGCGCCTTGTCCGCAAAAACGACTCCATCGAAACCTTCTGCTCCCTCGACGGCGAAAAGTACATGTCCGTCCGCATGGGCTACTTCCCCAAAGAGAAAACCGTCCAGGTCGGCGTCATGTGCTGCGCCCCCACCGGCGGCCCCAACTTCGACTCCACCTTCCAATCCCTCAAACTCGAACCCACCGCCTCCTGACCATGCCGATCTGTGCCCCATTCATCGCAGGCCGTATCGCGATGAGTGGGCCGGTGCCGATTCATCCGAAGACGAACATACGTGTCCTAACCGTCCGTCCCCTAGTCACCTCGTCCCCTTGTCCCCTGTCTTCTCGTTCCCCTCGTCACCTGGTCCGTTTGTCCCCTGTCTTCTCGTTCCCTCGTCACCTGGTCCCCTTGCCCCCTGCCTTCTCGTTCCCCTTGTCCCCTGTCTTGCAGCTTATTTCGCCAAAAAGCCCATAATCGAATCAAAGCCCTCGATCAGCTTGCCAAGCCCCGCCGAATACTCGGCAGGCAGCCAGCCCGCTAAGTCCTTTCCCATCTATTACGAACAGCTAAGTCCAATTGCACGTATTACGTAGCAAAAAATACCGGGGGGGGAGCAGAAGGGTCGAGGATTTGGAAATGAGGAGAAGATGGGACGCTAAGTCCTTTCCCATCTATTACGAACAGCTAAGTCCAATTGCACGTATTACGTAGCAAAAAATACCGGGGGGAGCAGAAGGGTCGAGGATTTGGAAATGAGGAGAAGATGGGACGCTAAGTCCTTTCCCATCTATTACGAACAGCTAAGTCCAATGCCATGCATTAAGTAGCAAAAAACAGGATAGGGTGTAAGTTCTAGGATTTTCCAGGTTCGAGGCACCAGCGCCCGAACACGCTCCAAGTCCTTTGTTCTCTATTACGAAAAGCTAAGTCCAATGCCATGTATCAAGTAGAAAAAACAGCGGGAAGGAAAAAGCCGCCTCTAAACCTTGTCCCCTCGTTACCTTGTCCCCTTCCACGCGATCGCGTGGAGCAGTCCCCTCGTCCCCTGTCTCTCGTCACCTGCTATACACCAGCTCTTCCCGGCTAGGCTGCGCCGTCTTCGATGCCAGGTAAAGCGACAGAACCGTAATATCGTCCGTCTGTCCGAAGTGTTTCGCCGTCTGCGCAATGTACCGCGCCGACTCATTCGACACCTGCTGCGTCCGCTCAAACCCGAACAGCTCGCCCTGATCGTTCTGCGCCTCCACCACTCCATCCGACAGAAAAACCAGACGATCCCCTCGATTCAGCTGAAACGTAGTCGCCTCATACTCCGCCTCCGCAATCACACCCAAGGGCAGGCTCGGCATCACCGCCACCTCGCGCCCATCCCGGTACGGACTCAGGTGCCCCGCATTCGCAATCGAAGTCGTTCCATCCGGATAAACCCGCGCGCACAAACACGTCGCAAAACAAGGAGCGCAATCCAGTTCCTTCACCGCCACCCCCGGCGAAGCCACCGCCCCAATCAACACATGATTCAAGTGCTTCAGCACCGTCGCCGGATCGTGCGACAACTCATTCCGCAGCGCCCCGACCAGCGTGCTCGAGTTCATCGCCGCCTGCAGCCCCTTGCCGCTTACATCGCCAACCACAATCAGCAGCGAGTCATCCTTCAGCGGCAGCACCTGGAAGAAGTCTCCACCCACCCCATTCACCGGCAGATAAGCACTCTCCAGCATGAAGTTCTTGTTCGACGGCAGCTGCGTCGGAATCAGCAGCGCCTGCACGCTCTTCGCGGCCGAGATCTCGGCCGCCGACCTCTGCTCGTCCTGGCTGATATGGATGAACCTGTACAGAATCACCGCGATCAGGCTCAGCAGAAACACCGTGTACGCAATCGTTCCCGTCCCAAACACCACCGGCCCCAGGTGAAACTTGTGCCAGGCGAACCCCTCAGAAAGCCAGTGCTTGAAAGCCGCATAGCTCAACACAGAATCCGCGGAATCCGCTGTCGCGGCCAGGAAGAACGGCAGCACCATCACGCCCGCTTCCTTGCGGCCCCCACGCCACGCGTAGTACAGCAACACTGTCACCAGCCCGCAGAACAACACCTCCGCCGCAATCGACAGCACCTGGTAAAGCTGCGGCAGATGAATGAAATACAGGAAAGGCAACACCACCACCGCGATCTGCACGCCTCGCACAAACCGCCGCGACTTCGTCGCTGTGAAGTGGAGAATGAACTCCAGCGTCACCGCCATGAATAGATGGCCAGAGAACACCGTGAACACCCGGTACGCGCCAGCCGACAACACCCCCAGCCCGTACGTCACGTCCGCCATGCCGGTCGCAGCTACCGCCAGACACAACAGCGACAGCCACATGTACTCCAGGTGGTGCCGCTGCGCCAGGTAGAGAAACCCACCCAGCACCGCCACACACACAAACAAGAACGTCACAACCAGCCCCGCGATCACGTTCTCATTCCACTGCCGGCCCACCGCCATAGCCTGCCGCTGCATCATCTCGCTTGCCGCACCCGCACTTACCCTCTGCAGCAATCCACGGCTGATCGTGGTCGTTGGCCCCGCCCACGTCCTGATCGCAATCACGGTCGGCCCTGAAGCAGCAGGATTGATCGGCGCCACAACCGGAGGTGACAGGTACTCAGCAGGCGAATCCGTCATGCCACGCGTATGCCCGGCCTCCAGCCCGTTCACATACACATCTGCCTGGCCGATGGAGTCCCCCTCAACCAGCAGCGCAAGCTCCTGGCCGCCCGCCATCTTTCCAATCGCCGCCACCTGCTCCGGCTGCAGCTTGATCCGATACCATCCATATCCCGAATAGGTATCGAAGCCCTGCTCCACCAGCGATTGGCTCAGGTTCGCGGCCGGCCAGTTCGAGTCATCCAGCGCAGGTTCGGCCCACAGCGGATCATCTCCGGTATGAAACTTCCACTGCCCATCCAGGTTCACAGCCCCATGCAGCAATGCGGCCGTGGGGGACACATTCGCACCACCCGCAGCCTGATTCGACGAATTGTTCGCAGGCTTTGCCGACGGTTGCTGCCCGTTTGCCGAACCCGCACGCCATCCAGCAAGCAGAAACGAGCAGAGAACCGCTCTCAGAAAGAGCTGCCCCGCCGCTCGTCGTGTGATTCGCATGCGTATCAATGAAATTAGAGCACGAGCGAACCGCATGTCTCTCGTCCCCGGGACAAAACGGCCCTCACCGCCGACCTCTGACCATGTACGCGTTCTGAATCGGATCAGTTCCTACCGCCGCGCCCGAACCGCCTCTTTCGCCTCGGCATGTCCGCTCGCCGGAACCTCCGGCACCTCAGCCTTTGCCGCCTCGCCGATCCCCAGCTTTTTCCGGACCTCGCCGTTCATCTTGGCAAAGATGTCCCGATTCTCCTTGAGGAAGTTCCGCGTGTTCTCACGTCCCTGCCCAATGCGCTCGCCCGAATAGCTGTACCACGCACCTGACTTCTCCACGATATTGTGTGTCACAGCCAAGTCCAGCACATCTCCCTCGCGGCTAATTCCCTCGCCGTAGAGAATGTCGAACTCCGCCTCGCGGAACGGTGCAGCAACCTTGTTCTTCACAATCTTCACTTTGGTGCGGTTGCCCACCACCGAATCGCCTTCCTTGATCGCCGCGATCCGCCGGATATCCACGCGCACCGACGAGTAGAATTTCAACGCGCGTCCGCCAGTCGTCGTTTCTGGATTCCCGAACATCACGCCAATCTTCTCGCGAATCTGGTTAATGAAGATCAGCGACGTGCGCGACTTCGCAACAGTACCGGTCAGCTTTCGCAGAGCCTGCGACATCAACCGTGCCTGCAATCCCACGTGCGAGTCGCCCATCTCGCCATCGAGTTCCGCTTTGGGTACCAACGCAGCCACCGAGTCCACCACCAGCACGTCGATAGCGCCCGACCGAACGAGCGCCTCCGTAATCTCCAGCGCCTGCTCGCCCGAATCGGGCTGAGATACCAGCAAATTGTCGACATCCACGCCAAGCTTCTTGGCATATGCAGGGTCCAGCGCATGCTCGGCATCCACAAAAGCTGCCAGCCCGCCGTTCTTCTGCGCTTCGGCGATAATCTGCAGCGTAATCGTCGTTTTGCCCGACGACTCCGGCCCAAACACCTCGATCACTCTGCCCCGTGGCACACCCCCTACTCCCAGCGCACCGTCAAAGCTGATCGAACCCGTGGAAATCACCGAAATCGGGACCAGAGCTTCCCGCGACCCGAGGCGGACGATCGAGCCCTTTCCAAACTGCTTTTCGATCTGGCTCAAGGCTAATTCAACGGCTTTAGCGCGCTCATCGGCTACTGGCATGATGCTTCTCCTCTATATGTACTTCGCTCTGCGCGCCTGGTTGGGATTGGCAAAAACACGCGTCGGCTAGTTGAGTTCGAACGGATTTTAGCAGTTTGCGACATTCCAATGATATCGAAAAAGCGAAGAAAAGGTGAATAGATCGGCACCCCTGTATCCGTCATCACGTATCTAGAGGAAATCCCGGTACGAAACCGCCCTTCGGCTTCGTGTACCTCCTGGTCGAAGCCACTGACCTGGCCACTGGGATGCTACCCGGAATATGCTCCTACCCGCGTCTCCTTCTGCGTCAGGGCATCGCACGCCCGGTCCAGTTCCTCATACGCTGCATCATGATCTTTCCGGAACGCCCGAAACGACTCTTCGCTCTTCCATCTGTCAATCGTCAGATACGATCCCGCCACATACGCATCGCGCAGCAATTCCGTACCAAGATATTCAGGCGACTTCCGAAACAGCTGCGCCCAATTCCCCTCGGGCCCGTATGCCGACTCGAACGCTGCCACCTTCTCCTCTGCGATCTCAAACCGCCAAACCACAACAAACATGCATCCCCCGAGTCCTCATGGTAGCGCACGCTTCACCATCCGGAGCTACACTGGCATCCATGCCGACTGCGACCATCGATGAGCTCTTCTCGCAAACTCTCAAAGGAGACTACGACAACAATCAAGCCTGGGATGCGATCCACTCCCTGCGGGCCACGGGTTCTCGCGAGGTCTTCGACAAGGCCGTTGCCTGGTGCCAATCCAACGAACCGCTAAAGCGTGCCCGCGCCGCCGATATCCTTGCCCAATTCGGCCACACCGCCGAGAATCAGACCACTCTCTTCGCCAGCGAATCATTCCCCGTCCTCGCAGGAATGCTCGATTCCGAAACCGACCCCGTCGCGCTCAGCGCCATTGTCACCGCCTTTGGCCACCTCGAGAATCCCTCCATCATTCCGCAGATTCTGCCCTTCAGCTATCACCCCGACAACGACGTCAGATACGGCCTCGCATTCACCCTTGGCTGTTTCGCCGATGACGAGCGCACCGTCTCCACCCTCATCAAGCTAATGAGTGACAAGGATAGCGAGGTCCGCGACTGGGCCACCTTCGGCCTCGGCGGCCTCGGCGATTATGACTCACCCAAAATCCGCGAAGCTCTCTTCAAAAACATCAGCGACGAAGACGAAGACGTCCGCGAAGAAGCCGTCGTAGGCCTCGCCAAAAGAAAAGATCCCCGCTCCGTCCCTGAAGTGATCGCCGCCCTCAAAGACAAGGATCGTGCCCAACGCGCCGTCGAGGCAGCCAACTTCCTTCTCGACCGCACCACCGACGCGTTGGAAGATCCGACCGCCTGCCTCGAAGTTCTTCGGCTGCACTTCCCTGATCAGAGCTGACCGCAATTCCCACTTCCGTTGCAGGCTAGATTCATCGCTCCCGGCGTACACTGTCGGCAACTCAGGAGAACGACATGTCCTGGTTCATACTCGCCTGGCAGCGCGCCACCGACTTTAGCGGCCGCTCTCGCCGCAAAGAATACTGGTATTTCAACCTCTTCAATGGAATCGTATTCCTGTTTCTTTTCCTGTTTGCCATACCCTTAGGCGAACAGCAAAAGCCATCCATGCTCCCGTTGGGCTTTCTATTCGCTTATTCCCTCGTCATCATGATTCCCGGATTAGCCGTCACCATCCGCCGCCTTCACGATATCGGCAAGAGCGGCTGGTGGTACTTCATAGCATTCATCCCTCTTGTTGGCGGGCTCATCCTCTTCGTCTTCACCCTTCTCGACAGCGAGCCCTACGCCAATCAATGGGGACTCGACCCGAAAGCATCCGAGCGAGTCGTGACTCCGCCTTACCCAATGCCCCACTAGTTAGATCTCAAGAATCACGGTTGCCCCATGTCTCCCGTCTTTAGGAGACAGAGGTTGCAGCTTGCTCTGCCTCTCTTCACTCTTGAGACCTTCGAGACAACACTCCGTGCCATAACAACAAAGGCCCGCGCAGCGAGCCTCAGTTGCGCGTGATCCAGGGGAGGGCCTATCGTTGCGCGGTCAATACCGCCTTCGACCCCGGCGTCGAAACCGGATTCACCTGTGCATTCAAGAAGTCTGTCAGGTCATCCACGTCCTGCTGTGTCCCCGTCATCGGCGGCATGAACTTCCGGTACGGCGAATCCGGCTTGTTCTCATGCAGCATCATCACAAAGTTTTGGATATTCGAGCGATCTCGTCCCGCCAGCATATCCGCGAGCGGCCGATATCCTTTCAGCGTGTGACAAGATCCGCACTCCCCGCGAAAAATCGCCTCACCCCGCGAATAGTTCGACGCCGTCCCGTTCGAGCCCGCCCCTTTCCATACCCACTGCGAATGCGCCAAGTATCCCTCCCGGTTGATTCGCTCCACATACGGCACCCGCACACCATTCGAGTACATCCAACGCCCGATCACGTACGGCTTCCGCAGCATCTCGCGCGAGTACTCACCTGCTCCCGTCGCCATCAGCGCCAGCAACAGCACCGCCATCGCATGTGCCAGGTTGAAATCTCTCGGATTCCGGTACGCCAGAAAATAGGCCACCCCGATAATCGTTGCCGACGTGACAATGATGATCAGCGCCATCCGCGTCACGGTCGAAAACGTCCCCGAGTTGATCGTGTCGATGCCCAGCGTCAGCAGCGCCTTCTGCGATGCCGGAACCATTGCGTAATACCACATCATCAGAAATGGCATCGCGACAAACGACGGCACCAGCCACTTCACACTCCACTGCACTTTGCTCGTCTTCAGTTCCGGATGCTTCTCGCCGTCGATCCGGCTCGCTGTAATCAGCGCCCAGATTCCCGCCAGCGATGCGCACACGCACGTCCTCAGCAGCAGACTCGGCCAGTACGTCGGATTGAAAAACGCATTCCAGAACTTGCTCGCCTCATGACCCGTCCCGGCCACGCCGATCCACGTATCGCCCGGCGTCAGCATGAACGCCAGAATTCCGTTGATGATCACGAGCGTCGCCACGGACGCGCCCGCATACACCCAGCCCACCTTGAGGTGCAGCTTCTCGTCCACACGATTCCACGTGTAGTAGTACACCGCAATCGTCGTCAGCTCCACGAGGAAGAACACCCACTCCATCGCCCAGCCAAACACGAAATTGTGAATCAGCGTGCTCGTCGCTTCCGGATGCGTCAACCCAATCGCAAACCATATCCCTACACCCGATACCGTCCCGAACACTGCGGTTAGCACCAGGAAAAACTTTGAGTGCTTCGCCAGTTGGTCCATCCAATCCGCGCGCAGCTTCGCATCCTTCATGCGCTGCGCCTTCCGCTCCGCCAGCGGCAGATAGAATCCTCCACCCACCGCAAACTGCGAAATCATCACGTGGAAGATGGCGATCAGCCCAATCACCCACCCCGACCCCAACCGCGGAATATCCCAAAACGGATAATTCATCTCGCCTCTTACCTCACCGTCCAATAACCAATCGCAGTGGTGGCCAGCAGCAGAATCACCGCAACTAAGCCAAAGCAGTGGGCATTTCGTCCCCGTCTGCCCGAGTCACGACTCGAATCATAAAAGGGGATCAAGATCCAAAGCGCAATCCCGAGGGTGAACAGCAGAATCCCGGCAATCTCCCCTACTGCCCCCGGCAGCACCGTCCCCAACATCTTCAACATCTCGAATGGGCTCATAAAGTACCACTCCGGATGGATCCCGAGCGGCGCAGGTGCAAGCGCGTCATACTGTTTCCCCAGTTGCCACGGAAACACTGAAGCCAGCAGCGCCAACACATTCAGTGAGATCAGCCACATCGCAATGTCCTTGCGCAAAAAGTTCGGCATAAACGGCATCGTCTTCCGCTCGCTCGCCGGCTTTGCTTCTTCGCTTGGCGGCATTGCGTTCCCATGCTTCTGCACCAGCCACAGATGAAATCCCAGCAAGGGTAGAAACAGAGCCGGCAGCACCACCACGTGCAGCGCGAAGAACCGCTGCACCGTAAACTCCGTCACATCCGGACCGCCGCGCAGAAAATTCGCGATCGCCGAACCCACAAACGGAATCGCCACCGGAATCTCCAGCCCCACCTTGGTCGCGAAGTAGCTCAGCTCATCCATTGGCAGCAAATAGCCCGAGAACCCGAACACCGACGCGATCCCCAGCAGCGCCATCCCGCTCAGCCATCCCAGTTCGCGCGGCTTCCGATATGCCTTCATGAAGTACACCGAAAACATGTGCACCAGGATCGAGAACATCATCAGGTTCGCCGACCACGAATGAGCCGACCGGATCAACCATCCAAAATGCATCACGTAGGTGATCTGCCTGACCGACTCAAACGAGTCCGCGCCCGGCCGGTAATACACCAGCAGCAGCACGCCCGTGAAACACTGCACGACAAACAGGAACAACGAAATGCCGCCCCAGTAGTACCAGAACGACTGCGCATGCACCGGCACCGTCTTCTTCCGCGCAAATGCCGCCAGATCTGAAACTCCCAGGCGCTCGTCCACCCAGTCATACACCCAGTCGTAGAAAGATGAAGTTTTAGCGATCATTCCCTCTGTCCTCTTGAGTCAGGAGCCGCAGGCATTCCCGCCCACGACTTCGTCACGCCCGCGACACTTCCACCGAGTTCTCACTCACCACCACGTTGAATTTCTTCAGCGGCTTCGGCGGTGGACCGCTAACATTTGCTCCGGTATACGGGTTGTACACACCGCCGTGACACGCGCAATGAATCCGGTCCATCTGCGGCTCGTACTGCACCGTGCATCCCAGGTGCGTGCACACCGCCGACAGCGACGCCCACGTCCCGTCCGCATGATGAATCAACATCGCTGGAGATGTGCCGAACTTGAACATCAGCACCGAACCCGCTGGCAGCTTCTGCGCATCCTTCAACGAAACTTCCTTGATTGCCGACGCACCCGAGGCGATCTCCTCCGGCGAAGCCAGGTAGCGATAAATCGGATAAGCCATCGCCGCCGTATACGCCAGCCCCGCAGCCGTCCCCGCAATCAGGAACGCCCGCCGCGTGGCCTTCTCGCCTTCCTGTTCCGGCTTCACTCCCGGCTGTTCGAGAACAATATGCGAACTCATTATGCCGCTCCCTCCATCGGTTTTTGCGCTCTCGCCACTACCGAGATCAGCCACCCAATCACGCCCAGCCCGCCAACAAACAACACCAGAAACAGGCCCACAACCCCCCAGTTCGTCACTACCGCGCGATTCCACACATCGAATCCCTTCGCCAGCAGCGAAACGTCGCGCACTGCATCGCGATAAGTCACCAGCGTCAACTCAACCAGCAACGCGAGCAGCGCGGATGCCCACCCAATCCAGTTCGCCGTGATTCGCGCGAATCCCGCGAAACCCGCCACCAGCACCGCGATTCCCACTACTACCAGCCATCCGTAACCTGCATATGCAAACCAGTGATAGAGCGAATGCGTCGACAAACCAGCCTTGACCGCATCCGGCTGCACGCGCGCCGCCCACACACCGGCCACCAGGTAGACCAGCCCGAACGCCGCGGCCAGCTTCCCGCCAAACCCAGCTGCAAAGTACTTCTCTTCTGCCGTGAACGTACTCCGCCCCGCCAGGTACACGAGCCACAGTCCACCGATGAACATTCCGCCAGCCATCATCATCAGCCACCGCGGCTCCAACGTCGGATCGCTTTTCGGCAGAAACGCGCCTAGCGCCGACGCCGAGTACATATCGCGCCACACCTCCGGCCGCAGCATCAGCGTCATGTTCGTCGACAGCATCCGCGCCACATATCCCGCCAGCACCCATGCGCTGAGCCCCGTCCACCAGGCGGACTTCCCTACCTCCAGCCGTGCCGAGAACTGATAAAGCAACCAGTAGGTTGCGCAAAGTACAAACACCACTGAAATCCAGTACACCCCAATCAGCACACTCGATGTGTACAGCGCCCTTCCGTACAGCACCTGCGCAAACAGCAGCGGCGGCACACCCAGGTTGATCACGTACGTCATCACGACGGTCAGCCGCCGCGCCAGGGCCCGTGCCGTGACCCGTGCTGCCGGATTGCGGGAAAGACTAAGGCCAACCGCGATCAGCAGCCCGCCCAGCAGCATCTCCACCGCGACAAAATGCAATGCCAGCGTCACAATGTGCAGCAGCTTCAGCAGCCATATCGGCGCCGGCAAAGGAATGGGATCGACTGCGGGAAATGATTGCATGATGTCCTGACCAAACCCTTTCACTCGCCCACAAAGGAGCAGCGCAACCCTTCCCGCCCTGACTTGCCCATCCGGACGCTCTGGATTCTGGACCTTTTTTCTCCAATTCAGTGGACCCCCAAAGGATTAGCTGGACAGGCAACCACGGGTCTGTGATGGCGAATACATTCGTTTGTGACCCTAGCGGGTACGCTTCTCCCATCTGCCAGATTTGGACTAGTTCAGTCCGTTTGACATGGTCACGAGCAGGAGCACGCATGCCAACTCATCTCCACGCAAATCTCGCGGCAGACAGGTGCAACTCCTCCATGCAACTCACCCGCGCGGCCGACTATGCCGTTCGCGTCATGGTCTACCTCGCCACTCTCCAGGATGAAAAACGCGCACTTCTCCCTGATCTGGCCCACGTCACCGATGCTCCTGCAAGCTTTCTCTCCAAGATCCTTCAGTCGCTGACGCACGCACAGCTCATCGCCTCTCGGCGCGGTAAACTCGGCGGCTTCACCATTCTTCCGCGCGGACGAGAATCAACCATGCTCCAGGTCGTCGAAGCGATCGACGGACCCATCTGCCTCAATGTCTGTCTCAACGGCAGCAAGGAATGCGAACGCAAACCCACCTGCCCAGCTCATCCTGTCTGGGCCCGAGCCCAGCGTGCCATGCTCGAAGTCCTCGCCTCCGCCACCATCTCCTCCATGGCGACCAAGAGCGCTCCAGGGCGGATGGACACCAACTCTGAATTGGAAACTGGTGAGTGATAACTTGGCGGGACAGGTGAGAGACAATGGACCTAAACGGTAATACCATCAAGATCACTCTCTGCATCAAACTCCTCTGAGGTCTTACGAATGCGCCAGCAACTCGCATCTCTGCTCGCTCTTGCCGCTCTCGCTCTTCTCCCCACCGCCTGCAAAAAAGAAATCGACAAGTCTCAGTTCAAAACCGCCATCAACAACTCATACGAGGGCAAGCACGAGTGCATCTGGCCCGAACCGGTCAAGATGCCTGCTGAAGCCGATCCGACCAAGGACGACCGCGTTCGAGACTTCGATGCCCTCACCGATGCGGGCCTTCTCGCTCGCGCGCCTGAAGAAAAGAAGCGCTTCCTCATCGGCTCCAAACAGGTCAACCTCTACGACCTCTCCGACAAAGGCCACAGTCTCTGGACGCCAGACGCCAAGAATCCCGGCTATGGCAACTTCTGCTTCGGACACTTCAACGTCACCGCAATCAGCAGCGCTGTTCCCAATGACGAGAGCAATCCGACGCAATACACCGTGACCTATCAGTACGAGGTTGAAGGCATTCCCGGCTGGGCAAGCACACCAGAGTCCCGCCGCGCATTTCCCAAGATCTCGAAGGACACTTCCATCCAGTCCGCTACCGCGACGCTTGTCAAAGACAGCAACGGCGGCTGGGTTGTCCGACCTCCAACCCCAGGCGAAGAACCTCCTGTCCGTCCCTAGTCGTCCGATGCTCTGGCTATCAGCTGATGCGATCAGCTGGTAGCCGCCCGAGCCTCTGCCCTTGTCCCCTTTTCTTCCCTGCCTTCCACCCAACGGTTGAGAGACTCCCCAACCCACCGCCCCGTATACTTCCCCCATGTTTCCGGCAATCCGCGCGTTGAGTCTCTCCGCCCTTCTTTTGGCGGCCACTTCTTCCCTCATCCATGCTCAGCAAAAGCCCACTCAGGGTCCTGACTCCGCTCACGCCGTCGAATCCAACCATGCTGTCCAGCTTGACGCACAGCACCGCGTCATCACGGCAGGTGGTTTTGTAAAGTCCGGCCCCATTGTCTTTCAGGACATCTCGGAGAAGGCCGGCCTCAACAAGTGGACGCACCACATGGGCACGCCGGCCAAGGACTACATCATCGAGACCAAGGGCTCCGGCGTGTGTCTTATCGACTACGACAACGACGGCTGGCTCGACATCTACTTCGTGAACGGTTCCACCCTCGAAGCTCTCGCCGGAAAAGCAACTCCGCCGCACGCCGCTCTGTTCCGCAACAACCACGACGGAACGTTCACTGACGTCTCCGCCAAAGCCGGCGTGCAGAACGATCGCTGGGGCATGGGTTGCGCGGTGGCCGACTACGACGGCGACGGCTACCCTGATCTCTACATCTCCAACTTCGGCAAGAACCGCCTTTACCACAACAATAAGAACGGCACATTCAGTGACGTCGCTGAACAAGCCAAGGTCGCGCTCGGCAACTGGTCTACTGGCGTGACATGGGGCGACTACGACGGGGACGGCAAACTCGATCTGTTCGTTGCCGGCTATCTGCACTGGGATTGGGAGAATCCGCCAGCGAAAGGCGGCGAAGGCGGCTCCAGCAATGCCTTTTGCACGTTCCGGGGCGAAGCCACCGCTTGCGGTCCGCGCGGGCTCAAAGGAGAGCCCGACCATCTCTTCCACAACAACGGCGATGGTACATTCACCGACGTGAGCGACAAGGCCGGCGTCGCAGACAAGCCTGGCTACTACGGACTCGGCGCTGTCTTCGTCGACATCAACAACGACGGCAAGCCCGACCTCCTTGTCGGGAACGACTCCACGCCCAACTATCTCTATATCAATAAAGGTGACGGGACCTTCGAAGACGACAGCTACGCCTCCGGCTACGCATTGAACGAAGCCGGCCGCGAGACCGCGTCGATGGGGATTGCAGTGGGCGACACCCAGAACAAGGGCATGCTCGACGTCTTCAACACCACATTCTCTGATGACTACAAGCCGCTTTACCGGAACGAGGGCGATGCCAACTTCACTGACGTGAGCTACCACGTCGGTCTCGGCGAAGTGACGGTTCCCTTCCTCAGCTGGGGCGACGCCTTCTTTGACTACGACAATGACGGGTGGAAAGACCTCATGATGTCCGACGGCCATGTCTATCCGCAGGCCGACAAATACAACTGGGGCACCAGTTGGAAAGAGCGTCCCATGCTCTTCCACAATCTCCAGGGCAAATCATTTGAGAACGTCCCAGCCGTCGAAGGCACGGGGCTCGCCGCCGTCATCGCCGGACGAGGAATGGCTGTTGGCGATCTCTTCAACGACGGCAAAATCGATGCCGTCATCAACGTCATGGACGGCCATCCCGTGCTGCTCCGCAATGTTGATCCCAACCACAATCACTGGATCGAACTGAAGCTCACCGGCAGTGGCAAATCTCCGCGGGACGCAACCGGCGCCGTCGTCTTTGTCATTGCGGGCGGAATGAAGCAGCGGGGCGACGTGATCAGCGGTGGGAGCTATCTCTCCAGCAACGATCCCCGCTTACACTTTGGCCTCGGGACCGCAACGAAAATTGACGGTATAGAAATTCACTGGCCAGACGGGAAGGTGGAGCACGCTCCAGCGTCCGCGATCGACCGCATCATCCCGATCACTGAATCCGCCAAGTAGCCAGTGGGCGGGAGTTGGGTCGAGAAATTTAATCGTAAGTTTTGTACTTAATAGAAAAGCAAGGGCTTACGGATACATATACGTTGGCCAGGCTGTGGGCTTGGTCCTGGGTTTTTTTATGCAGTTTTTGTACTTAATAGATGGGAAAGGGGTTAGGGGTACGTAATACATGGCATTGAGGTTAGGTGTGGGTAGGGTCACCGCTGTTGTGGGGAGGGGTGGCTGGATCAGAGGGTTGATCGGTCGTATCCCACACCGACCTTCCTCGTGGATTCGGCTGGATGAGAGGCTTGGTTTTTCGTATCCCACCCAAGCAGAGCTTGGATGGGGCACCCGCGTTGGTCGTGGGTGTGAGTGATTAGAGGCGGTTTGTTGTTCCTCCCGACTTTCGTCGTGGACTCTGCTCAATCAGAGGCTTGGTTTGTCGTATCCCAGGTCTCAGAAGCGAGACCTGGGGCACCCGCATTCCTCGTGGGTCTGACTGATTAGAGGCTTGGTTGTTCGTTTCCCACCCAAGCAGAGCTTGGATGGGGCACCCGCGTTTGTTTCGAACTGAGGCTTAAGAGGCGGCGAGGGGGGCGGGGCTCAGGGGTTGAGTGTCGGGTTGGGGTGGTTTTTCGGGTTGGGCCTGCTTTGCGGCTTTGAGTCTGGCTTGTTCTTCTCTTTGCCGTTGTTGTTCTTCGGCTTTGCGGTCGATGTTTTCAAGAAGGGCGCGGATGTTGGGCAGTTCATGGTCGTACTTGCCGGGCTGCCCGGCGTTCTCGGCGGAATCGGGATTGTTCTGGCGTTCTTCTTCGGCCTTCTGTTCTTCGAGTTCTTCGACTTCGTCTTCGTAGTAGTCGAACCAGTGGCAGTGCTTTTTGCAGGTGAGGCAGTCCTGGGGCGGATCGCAGGCTTCGACGGCTTCGGCCATTTCGATGCCGCTGCTGTCGTAGCAGAGGGCGCGGACCGTGGTGCGGGTTGCGCGGCGGCGGCGGGGGAGCAGGCGCATGGCGAGGCTGATTCCGTAGAGGTAGGTGCCGGCTTCCTTTTGCGTGACGCGTTTTTCGCCCATGGCCCAGCTGACTTGCTGAATGGCCATCACGCAGCCGTCCTCATCTTCCAGCGAGGGCAGGCGGAAGGGCGTGCCGGGACGCGCCGGAGGAGCATACAGATGCTCGCGGAAATTGCGATGCGAGTAGCAGAAATCGCTGTCGTTGATGTGCGCAAGTTTGCATTTCCGTCCCGATGGATAGACGTGACGACATTCGAAGTACATGGAAGCTCCGGGGACAAGGGGTCGAGAGGACAAGGGGACAAGTCGCCCTCGGCCGATGTCGGTGTAAGTTGGTCAGTGAGCAGTTGCTCTACGTTGATTGTTTGGTGGCTATAGTTGTGGTTTTTTTAATCTTTTAGCAAGTTAGCCGGCGCTTTGCGCCGATAGCGAGTTAGCAAGTTAGCTGGTATCTCCCGACTTTGAGCTGTATTGCCTGACACGAACACTGAATTAGCAGGTGGCGTGTGGCTCGAATCAATGGCGTTGAGGCTTTGCGCCGCTAGTTAGCGAGACTGCAAACCTTAATTTCACTTCAATTCCATTGTGCCGGAAATGGGGTCTTTAAACTGCAAAACGGGTACGAGGAATTTTCGCGGTGGAATGAACAACTTAGAGGCGTGAGGAAGAATGGGGCGCTTGGAGGCTGGCGAGAGGTGTGCGTTTGGGTGTTTGGCAGGGAGCAGGAGTGTATAGTGAGTCATTCCCCGATCCGGATATGAATGCCCTGGTTGTCCGGTCTCATTCTTCCCTTCCCTGGATTCAAAGCGTGCCGCACCCTGAAGTCAACCCGGTATGGTCACTAGCGAACGATGCTCCGATTGAGAGCGACGGACGCGTGCGGCTCATGCTCGACGCGGCGGAGGAAGCCATCTGCGCATGCGACTCCACCGGGAAATGTCTTTTCGCGAATCGCTCGGCAGCGCGGATTCTGGGATACGACCATGCCACGGAACTGGTAGGCCGGAATCTTCACGCGCTGGAGCACCACACGCGAAAAGATGGCAGGCCCTACCCCATTGAAGAGTGCCCGATGTATGTGGGCTTTCAAAGCGGCGAGAGCGCGCATCGCGATGACGAGGTGTATTGGCGCAAGGATGGAACGTGCTTCCCGGTCGAGTACTGGTCGCACCCGATTGTAGAAGGCGGGCAGACGATCGGCGCGGTGATTACGTTTATCGACATCACGGAGCGCAAGAAGACGGAAGAGGCACTGCGCAGAAGCGAAGAGCAAAACAGGAGCCTGCTGCAAATCAACAATGCGATTATCACGAACCTGACGCAGGAAGCATTGTTGCGTTCGATCTCGGGATCGTTGCATCGGTTTATTGGTTTCGACCGGTGTGCTATCACGCTGTACCAGCCGGAGAGAGACACGTTCAAATTTCTAGCGGTGGAAGGAGAGCTGCAATCGGCTTACTTCCACACGGGGATGGAGACGAGGCGCACGGAAACAAGTGTGGGCTGGGTTTTCGACCATCTGCAGTGGCGGGTGTGCGGCGAGCTGAAGGAGTCGGCCGAGTTCGCGAATGAACGGCGACTCGCGAAGGAAGGGATCCACTCGATATGCATACTGCCAATGACGCTTCAGGGGAAATGCATCGGCACGCTGAGCTTTGTGAGCCGCGAGCGAAATCGCTACTCGGAACAAGATGCATCGTTTCTGCAGGAAGTAGCGAACCAGGTGGTGCTGGCAATTCGCAACATGCAGTCGTATGACGAGATTGCAAGCCTGAAAAGCAGGTTAGAGAAGGAAAACGTTTATCTCCGCGAGGAGTTGCGGGCCGAGCATAACTTCGAGGAGATTGTGGGGAACAGCCCGGCGCTGCTGAAGGTGCTGCATGATGTGGAGCGCGTGGCACCCACGGATTCGACGGTGCTGATTTTTGGCGAGACAGGGACGGGGAAAGAGCTTGTGGCGCGCGCGATCCATAGCCGGAGCACACGGAACAGCCGCGCCCTGGTGAATGTGAACTGCAGCGCGATTTCAGCCGGGCTGGTGGAGAGCGAACTTTTCGGCCATGTGAAGGGGGCGTTCACGGGCGCGCTTGAGAGGCGCATCGGGCGATTCGAACTGGCGCATGGCGGAACGATTTTTCTGGATGAGATTGGGGAGCTGAATCTGGAGACACAGGTGAAGCTGCTTCGCGTTTTGCAGGAACGCGAATTTGAGCCGGTGGGGAGCAGCCGCACAGTGAGCGTGGATGTGCGGGTGATTGCAGCTACGAATCGCAATCTGCGTGAGGCTGTGGATGCGGGTCGATTCCGCGCGGATCTCTTCTATCGACTGAACGTCTTTCCGATGGAGGTTCCGCCGCTGCGGGAACGGAGGAGCGATATTCCGAAGCTCGTTGCGTTTATGCTGGCTCGCCTGTCGAAGCGACTTGGAAAGAAGATGGAAGGTGTGTCGCAGAAGTCGATGGATCACCTTTTGAGCTATGCGTGGCCGGGGAACGTGCGGGAGTTGCAGAACGTGATTGAGCGCGCGGTGATTGTTTCGTCGGAACCGATTCTGCAACTGGACAAGGACCTGATTCCGGTCGCTGGTGGAAGAGGCCCTGAGAGCCGTGGCGACCATGGAACGGATGGCGTTGGTTCATCAGAGGACACGACGGGACTTGCAACGTTGATGGAGGTTGAGCGGGGCCATATTCTCGCGGCTCTTCAGAAGTCGGGTGGGAAGATCGAAGGCGTGAATGGCGCGGCGAAGATCCTCGATCTTCATCCCAACACGCTTCGGCATCGGATACAGAAGCTCGGAATTCGCGCGGGCAGCCACCGTATTTCGTAGTTGCGCGATCAACCCTGTCACGAGCCCACCAAATGTGGTGGGCTTTTTCAGTTGAACATCGTTTCAAAGATGGAGCGTGACATCGTCCCTTGAAGCGCGCAGAAACTGTACCTCTATTGGTTTGGGGATGAAATTCGCATCGTTGCGCGGATGGGAGTGGGCTTCGAGGTGCGGTTGCCTCGACCGAATGAGATTGGCATTGGGATTGCAGAAAGAAGGGCACAGGAGCAACCGACTCGAATGCTGCGGATCACGGTGGTGGAGTCCTCTGCGAACGCCATCACGCTTCGGGTGGAAGGACGGATTGCGGGCCCGTGGCTGGAGGAACTGCGCAGAACCTGTGAAGCGCACCGGGGTACCAATTCGGCGAAGCTGAATCTGGAGCTGGAAGACATAGGGTTCGTTGACGAAGCGGGTGTGACCTATCTAGAAGAGCTGAAGGCGCACGGTGTGGGGCTTATCCGCGTGTCTCCTTTTTTGACGGAATTATTCAAAAGTGATTCGTCTCGGACGGATGCGGGCACAAGCGAGATGGTGAGGGCGAAGCGAAGGAAGCCGCGCCCTGACCGGACCGGACGCTAGAAGTACCAGGGGACAACCAGAAGAGGTACTCGATGCTGGAAGAAGCTGAGCTCGGGGAGCGGGCGGAAGTGTCGGAGTTTCCACCATGCAAGCAGTGGACTGCGCCAGCGAAGAAGTCGGCACAGCCTTTGAGGACGCTGGTGGCGCGGATATCGCACGATCTTCGCACGCCGCTGGCCGCGATTCTGGCAAATGCTGAGTTTCTGACCGAGATGAATCTGGAGAGTGAGGATCGCATGGAACTGTATCAAGAGATCCGCGCGTCGATCGACCGGATGAACGAATTGATTGCCGACCTGCTGGAGTGTGCCAAAGGAGAAGAGATGCTTCGTCCAGCGGTGGGGAACATTGTAGAGATGACGGAGAGCGTGGTGAGGATGATCGGCGTGCGGCCGGCATTCCGTCGCATCAAGATCACTCATCGGCATGAGGGCGCGACGACGGGCTGGTACAACGTAAGGCGGCTGGAACGCGCGATGTGGAACATCGTTCTGAATGCGTGCGAGGCGGTAAGTCCGGAGTCGGGGCACGTGGCGATTACGACGGTGGGAGGATCTTCGTGCCTGCGCATCGAGGTGCGGGATGATGGGCCGGGGATTCCCGCGAAGATTCAGGACTCAGTGTTTCAGCCGTTCTTTACTCATGGGAAGCCGGAAGGAACGGGGCTGGGGCTTGCGATTGCGAAACGGATTATCGAGGACCACGGCGGCGTGCTGTTTCTTGAGGCGGGGAAAGACAAGGGGACGTCGTTCAAGATGTCGATTCCGTTTCGCGGGCCGGAAGAGGCGATCGCTTAGCTGTTGGCTGAAGCTGGCGCGCAGGATAAAGCGGACCGTGGATGAGTGCGGCTGCACTCGATCGAAATGACAATCTGTTTCTGTGGACCGCGGAGGGGAGGCCGGGGAAGGCGCGTAGTTGTGCGGAAGGATGGTGATGGAGGAGGGGAAATCGTTTCACGAAATCGCGGGAAAAATCATGCGAAGTGCGGGCTGGACAGGGGATGTCGCACGTGAGAGATCGACTCAATTTTTATGTTTGGATTCAGTGATTTAGATCGGGTGTTCTGAGCAAGAACGCGGGCTGCTGAATCAAGTGGGGAGACAAGATCGGCGGCATGATTGAGGCTGATCACACTTCGATCAAAATTCGAAAAAAGAGAGTACTGAACACATGAATTTCGGAGCCGCGGTTTCCCCCGCAATGAATCACTTGAAGACGCGTTTTGCGTTCTTCGCAGTCGCAATGGTTGCAACCCTGGGGCTGATGAATGCGCGTAGTGCGTATGCACAGAATGCCTCGCAGGTCACCGTTCCCTTTGCCTTCTCGGCGAATCACCAGGTTTTTCCGGCCGGGCACTATCGCGTGACCCGGGAGTCTGACAGCTACCTGATTGTGAGGAGCACGGAGACTGGTGTTGGCGCAGGATTTCTGGTTCGCACTACACGCAACCTGGAAGCTGCACCGAAGAACAGCCTGGTGTTTCTCCGCGACCAGCGTGGATATCATCTGCTGACGGTTCGATTTGGACAAGGCGGACTGCAGACGGATCTGGCGGTGCAGCCGAAGTCGGAGCAAGAGATTGCGAAGACGACGGGCGTGTCGACGGAAATTGGAATGAACTAGCCTGTTCCCCAGGTGTTGCGAGAGGGCCGGAACCCGCGAGGGTTCCGGCTCGTTGTTTTAGAGGCAGGGGACGAGGGGACAGGGGACGAGGGGGACGAGGGGACAAGGGGACGAGGGGACGAGAGAACAGGGGACAAGGGGACGAGAGAACAGGGGACGAGGGGACAAGGGGACGAGGGGACTAGGGAATAGGGAATGCTGATTGGGGTTTATCGGTTGGAGTCGGGGGCGCGGACGACTCGCATGAGCTCGCCGGTGTCGAGCCAGTTCAGTTCGCAGTGCTCGCAGTCATCGATGATGACGTTGCCGGGGCCGTTGTAGAAGTGGGTTTCCATCTGGCGGTGGCAGTGGGGACAGCCGATCTTGCGCTGGAGATCGTGGCGGTCGGGGGTGGGCGCGATGAGCGTGCCCGGACCTTCGGCTCTCAATGCTTCCACGAGGGCGAGAAATACGGCCATGGGGATCAGCATGCCGCGGCACTTGGTGCAGTAGCGGATGCGGATTTTCGCGAGGGCCGCATGCTTTAGAGGGAGCGTGCAGACGGGGCACTCTTCGCCGGATTCGACCTCGAGGACGCTGACGCCTTCATCGTCTTTGGAGGGATAGAAGATGCTTTTGCAGTACTCGCATTTCAGGTGGTCTTCGTCGGGGCTGAGACGCATGGCCGCGCCGCAGGATGGACAGGTCATTGTTCCCTTCCGCACGAGGGGCAATATTTTGAGCCATCGGGAATGGGCTGGCCGCAGTCCACGCACCTTCTGGCTCCCAGAGAAGGGGTTGAGATTTCATCCTCGTCGTCGGAGAGACGACTCACGGAGTTTCCGGTAGGAAGGTCTTCTAAATAGTCGTCCTGTGTGGATTGCCTGAGAGTCACTTGCACCTCCCGACGCGCGCAACCTGTTCCGATTTCTTGCGACCAACTCTAGCATGTGCTCCGGGGGGAATCGAGCAAAAGGAGGCTTGAGGGTCACCTGGCGTAACCTGCAAGTCCTGACACGAACCGGGGGCAAGAACCGGGAATTGCTACGGAGTCCTGAGTCAGTTCGGGTTTCCTGTGCTCTCGGTGGCCTCAAACTGACACTCGGGGCACTGGCAATGGCGACGCAGAAACTCCCATGAGTAGATTCCAGCGGAGTGCCCGTCCTGCCAGTTGAACTGGAGGGCGTAGCGGCCGACTCCGTGGGCGCTGGCGGGCTTGGCGGGGGGCGTGTACATGGGAAGGAGTGCAGCGGCCTTTGGCTTGGGCTGTCCGGCTTTGCGGCCCTGGGCTTTTCGCTCGTCGATACAGGTGGCGCAGGGGCAAGCGTCGCGGAGCCAGGTGAAGCTCCAGGCAGACCGGTGCCCGTCCTGCCAGTCGATCTCGAGGCCGGTGCCTTCGGTGATCTTCACCCGAACCTTGTCGGGGGTGACGGCGATCTTGGGAAGCGGGCGATCTTCAAGGTTGACGCGCTCCTGCTCGTCTTTGCTGACGAAGCGAATTCCTTCGTGACTCATAGAGATAGTTTACAGAGATGAGAGATCAGAGATCAGGGGTCAGGGGTCAGGGGTCAGGGGTCAGGGATCACAGATCAGAGATCGGGGGTCAGGGTTCAGAATCCGGCAATCCGGTTGGAAGGCCGTCGATGCTGAGGGTGTTTTTCTGGCGGCGGTAGTCGCGGAGTCCGGCTTCGCCTTTGGAGATTGCCCATCGGCGAAGCGTGTCGCGCTCTCCGACGTAGTCGAACAGGGGAACTCCGTAGCCGCAGGATGTCTGGACACGATCGACACTGAGGACGATCATCTGCCGTGCACCGGGGGGTTCTGCCGCTTCGAACGCTGAGTTGAGCAGGTCGAGATAGGGATCGCTCCCACGCGGTAAGACCTTCGCTGTTCCGTAGAGACGGAGGATCATGGGAGGGGGCTCGAAGGCGCAGAACATCAGGGTCAATCGGCCGTTCGCCAGCAAATGGGCGGCGGTCTCGTTGCCGCTGCCGGTCTGATCGAGATAGGCGACCTTCAGTTCATTCAGGATTCGAAGCGATGCGGCATCTTTGGGCGAGACGTTCACGCGTCCGTCGGCCGCAGCCGATGCGGTGAAAAAGATCCGCTGCTTGCGAATGAAGTCGGCAAGCCTCTCGTCGATGGAGTCCAATGTCTTTGCCATAGCTATTCCTCCGCTTCGTCGTTCGGGGCTAGGGATTTCTCCAGAAGAACCAGGCGGCCATACCGAGGCCGATAACCACTACGGTTCCGCGAAGCACGGGTTGAGGGATGCGCCGCGAAAGGCTCGCCGAGGTGTAGCCGCCGATTGCGCAGGCGACCATGGCCAGCAGGCAGTAGCGCCATACGACCTGGCCGTTGAGGACGAAGAGCACGAAGGCGATTCCGTTGGCCATGGTGGTGGAGACGACTTTGAGCGCATTGATCTCATTGAGGTCCTGGTAGCCGAAGAGGGAGAGCAGGGTGATGATGAGGAATCCCGCGCCGGCGCCGAAGTAGCCGATGTAGAAGCAGACGGCGGCAGTGGAGACGACGACGGGAACCATGCGTGGAGCGTGGATGCCGCCGGGGGCATGGCTGCGAACAAATTTGCGGTGCTCAAGCCAGCGCGAGACCGGGCCGCTGAGGGCGAAGATGATGGCTGCAACGAGGAGGAGCCAGGGGACGAGATGGAGGAATGTTCGCTGCGGGGTGTGGAGGAGGACGAGAGCACCGAAGGTTCCGCCGATGAGGCCGGCGAAGGCCATGGGGATGGCGACGCGGAGGTTGCGGCGAACGTCATCGCGATAGGCGGCGACGGAGGTGAGCTGGCCGGGCCAGAGGGCGACGGTATTGGTGGCATTGGCCTGAACGGGCAGGACGTTCATGCCCAGGATTGCGGGGAAGAGGAGGAACGAACCTCCGCCGGCGACGGCGTTGAGGAGGCCTCCGATGAAAGCGGCGACGGTGAGCCAAGCCCAGCGCCAGCCGATGTAAGGGGGAAGATCCGCGATGGCGATCATCTACTTTGATTTTAAGAGGGTGGGTGCGGGGCGGGCTGGGCGGACTTCGATGGGCTGTTAGCGAATGCCGTGTTGGGCCAGTTCTCTTCGGCTCGTTCGCTGGTATCTTGGCCGGATAAGCGTATGCCCGTCATGCCGCCATCGGTTTTGGATGGCGGATATGAGGGGAGTGTGCCAAAGCGGAGCAAATCATCAGAAAACCGGGAAGCTCACAGGGACGTTAACCGGAGCGTTGAAGCGATAGATAAACTGCTCGATAACGCTGTCGCCAAGATACTTTTCTGGAGGCCAATGGAGCTCACCAGGATACGGCCAAAACTTGACTGCTCCTTGTTGCCAGTACGTGTGGGGATCAAGCACAACCAAGGGTCTAGGCCAATCGCGTATATCCTTCCATCGGGGAGCAAGAAGCTGAAGGACGAGTTGCCCAAAAATGTACGTGTAGCAAAAGAACTCCATCCCAAAAAGGGGACCGGGACTGTCCGCGTCAATGAGATTGAAATTGCTTTTGAAGGAGTATCGAGAAGTTCCTTGAAAAGCCGCAAACCAAAAACGAGCCAGAGGGGGAATAGTGTGAGAAAGCCTCAGCTTCTTTCTGGCGTCAACAGTGAAAAACGGCTTACTGCGGTAGCAATAGTCTTTGACAGCGGCCTTCATGAAAGTAAAGGACGCAAGAAGGGCCGCATCTCTAGGACTAAGTGAGAATGGTGCGCCGTTGATAACCGTCTCAGAGAAGCGCTCTTTCACTCTCGCTGTTAGACCGCTCATCCACCCACTATTGCATTTCTCGCAGACTACGCGGAGCTTCTCATGTAAGCCTACGGAGACGAATTCAATAGGTTTGGAATCAAGCGACAGCCGCTTCATGGAATCGAAGCGAGCTTTCTTGGGCAATTCCTGGTTTATCCAATCGTCCCATAGGTGCTCTCCAGTATTTGCCTCGTTCTTACAGAAAGCGCATTTCATCCCATTCAATTCCGGATTCTTGATCCCCTTCGATCATTCTTCGCGTTCGCCAATTGCCTTCTGGTCCATCAGCTTTGTTTGGACCTGATCGTCTTCCAGAGTTTGCTCAGGTGTCGATCCATGGTTTTTGGCGGAGCGCACCAGAGATAGGCGCCAAGCGGAGCGCCAACTATGAACAGCAGGATGTCCCACCAGTGCATGAGCCTACTCTAGATCAACTCGGATTCAACGAGACACAATTGATGTAAGTATAAGAAAATACTAGTCATGATCGACTCTCCAGTATGTGAGTGTATTTTGCTCATATTTTATGCATCACTTGTGCTATAGTAGTCATCAGATTGAATGAGCGGTTGGGTAGATGCCCCGACCCCGCAATCACCAAATCAGTTGGAGGAACACAGAATCATGGCAATCAATCGTTGGGATCCTTTCCGTGAAGTCGTCGCTCTGCAGAACCGGATGAACTCCCTGTTCCGCGAGATGAATGAGAACGAGAATCCCCTGACGACTGCCAGCTTTGTGCCGGCTGTCGACATCTATGAAGACCCCAAAAAGGTGGTCTTGAAACTTGAAGTCCCGGGCATGGAGGAGAAGGATCTGGACATTCGCGTCGAGAACAACTCCCTGACCGTGAAGGGCGAGCGCAAGTTTGAGAAGGACGAGAAGGAAGAGAACTTCCACCGGATCGAGCGCCGTTATGGCTCGTTCTATCGCTCGTTCACGCTGCCCTCGACGGTCGACACGGAGAACGTAAATGCCAGCTACACGGCAGGCATTCTGAAGCTGGAGTTGAACAAGAAGCCGGAAGCGCAGCCGAAGCAGATCAAGGTGAACTTCGGCGGGCAGTCGAAGCTGGAAGACAAGAAGGAAGAGCGCGAGCTGGTAGGGGCGAGGTAAAGAAAGGGAACAGGGATCAGGGATCAGAGATCAGAGATCGGTGGCCCGGATCATTGACCCGGATCAGTGACCCGGATCGGTGACCTGGATTGGTGGTCAGGGGTCAGTCGCGGAGGCGCACCGGAAGATTGCGGCCCGCGATTGGCACTGGCCACTTTTATTTAGATCATGGCCCTGAGCGTCGGAATCGTTTCGGTAGACATCAGTAAGAAACAGGAATGCAATGGCTCTTTATCGGGGGCCTGAACAAAACAGAGACTGATCACTGTTCACTGAACACTGATCACTGGGAGCTGAGAATGGCTATTCGTTGGGACAAATTGACGGTGAAGTCGCAGGAGGCAATGCAGCAGGCGCAGGGGCGCGCGGCGGAGTACGGGAACCCCGAGATTCAGCCGGTGCATCTGTTGCTGGCGCTGATTGCGGACCGCGAGGGCGTGATTCCCGCGGTGCTGGAGAAGATCGGTGTCCCGACGGAACGGCTGGAGGCCGGCCTGCACCAGATTGAGGAGAAGCTGCCTCGCGTGCAGGGCGGGTCGGCGCAGCCGGGGCCGAGCAACGCGCTGACCAAGGCGCTGGATCAGGCATTCAAGGAAGCGGCGAATTTTCGGGATGAGTACATTTCGACGGAGCACCTGCTGCTGGCGATCGCGCACCAGAAGGGCGAGGCCTCGAGGGACGCTCTGGTGGCGGTGGGCGCGACGCATGAGGCGATTCTGCAGGCGCTGACGGCGGTGCGAGGATCGCAGCGGGTAACGGACCAGAATCCTGAGGGGAAGTTTCAGGCGCTGGAGAAGTACGCGAAGGACCTGACGGAGCTGGCGCGGCGGGGGAAGCTCGATCCGGTGATTGGGCGGGATGAAGAGATTCGGCGCGTGGTGCAGGTGCTGAGCAGGCGCACGAAGAATAATCCTGTGCTGATCGGCGAGCCGGGCGTGGGCAAGACGGCGATTGTGGAAGGGCTGGCGCGACGGATTGTGTCGGGCGATGTGCCGGATGGGCTGCGGGACAAGCGGGTGATCTCGCTGGACCTGGGATCGATGCTGGCGGGAGCGAAGTACCGGGGCGAGTTTGAGGATCGGCTCAAGGCGGTGCTGAAGGAGATTGAGGAGTCGAACGGGCAGATCGTGCTGTTTATCGACGAGCTGCACACGCTGGTTGGCGCGGGAGCAGCGGAGGGCGCGATTGATGCGAGCAATATGCTGAAGCCGGCGCTGGCTCGCGGCGAACTGCGGGCGATTGGCGCGACGACGCTGAACGAGTATCGGAAGTACATCGAGAAGGATGCGGCGCTGGAGCGGCGGTTCCAGATTGTGTATGTGGGCGAGCCGAACGTGGAAGACACGATTGCGATTCTGCGCGGGCTGAAGGACCGGTACGAGTCGCACCACAAGGTAAGGATCAAGGATTCGGCGATTGTTGCGGCGGCGACGCTTTCGCACCGGTATATCAGCGACCGGTTTTTGCCGGATAAGGCGATTGACCTGGTGGATGAGGCGGCGGCTTCGCTGGCGATCCAGATCGGGTCGGTTCCGACGGAGATCGATCAGCTGGAGAGGCAGGCGACTTCACTGGAGATTGAGCGGGCTGCGCTGAAGCGCGAGACGGACCAGAACAGCAAGGCGCGTTCGGAGGAAGTGGAGCGCGAACTGGCGGCGATCAAGGAGCAGTCGACGGCGTTGCGTGCGCGCTGGACGAAGGAGCGCGATGCGATTACGCGGATCAGCGAGCTGAAGCAGAAGATTGAGGCTCTGCGGTTTGAGGCGGAGGAGAATACGCGCAGGGGGCAGCTGGACCGGGCGGCGCAGATCCAATATGGCGAGCTGCCGAAGGCGGAAGCCGAGCTACGGGAGCTGAATGCGATTCAGGATGGGTCGGCGGGAAGCACGCGCATGCTGAAGGAAGAGGTGGACGAGGAAGACATTGCGAAGATTGTGAGCAAGTGGACGGGGATTCCAGTGTCGAAGATGCTGGAAGGCGAAGTGAAGAAGCTGGTCCACATGGAAGAGCGGCTGCGGGAGCGCGTGGTGGGGCAGGATGCGGCGCTGAGCGTGGTTGCGAATGCGATACGGCGGTCGCGGGCAGGGCTGAGCGATCCGAAGCGGCCGATTGGGTCGTTTATCTTTTTGGGTCCGACGGGCGTGGGCAAGACGGAGACTGCGCGTGCGCTTGCGGAGTTTCTGTTTGATGATGAGCAGTCGATGGTTCGCATCGACATGAGCGAGTACATGGAGAAGCACGCGGTGGCTCGACTGATTGGCGCGCCTCCGGGATATGTGGGCTACGACGAGGGCGGGCAGTTGACGGAGGCTGTGCGGCGGAGGCCGTATGCGGTGATTCTGTTCGACGAGATCGAGAAGGCTCATCCGGACGTGTTCAACGTGCTGCTGCAGATTATGGATGATGGTAGGCTGACGGACTCGAAGGGGCGCACGGTGGACTTCAAGAACACGGTGCTGATTATGACGTCGAACCTGGGGGCGGCGTTTCTGGCAACGGAGGCGCTGAAGACGGAGCACGATTTCGACATGGCGCGCGAGAGCGTGATGCGAGTGCTTCGGGAGCACTTCAGGCCGGAGTTTTTGAACCGGGTGGATGACACGGTGATCTTCCGGCCGCTCGGTCATGCGCAGCTTGAGGCGATTCTCGAACTGCGGTTGAACGAGATTCGCAAGCTGCTGGAAGACCGGCAGATCTCGTTTGAACTGACGCCGGCGGCGCAGGAACTGGTGCTGGCATCGGGGTCGGATGTGGCTTATGGAGCGCGACCGTTGAAGCGCGCTCTGCAGCGGATGGTGCAGGACCCGCTGGCCATGAAGATTCTGGATGGCGAGGTTCTGCACGGGGCGCATGTGCGGATCGATGCGGATCGCAACTCGAACCAGCTGCGGTTTGAGACGATGGGGCGGGAAGCGATGGCTTAACCACCTGCGGTGGGGCCAACCGGCGCTGGCGCGCCAGAGGCTTCAAGAAGGGATCTGGGGTCAGTTGTTGGGGGTGATTCGGGCTCTGCGGAAGCGGAGCCCGATTTGTTTGTGGGCACGAGGACGCTGTGGCTCGAGTTCTGTCCGGGAGCGGCTCGCGATTCATCGGAGGCATCTGCTGTGATCCATGTACATGGCGGGGCCGCGGGTTGCCGGTAGACTGGGCAGTTCAATCTTCAGGCACCGGGGTGGATAGGTGGGACGGCAGAATTATGCTCGCGGGTTGGGAGCCTTGCGGTTCGAGGTGTGTATCGCTGCGTCTCTGATGTTCGGTTGTCTCCCGAGTGCAGCGGCTGATCCGGGGCCACTGACGATTCCACGGGTCCACCGGGCGCCTAAGCTCGCTGATTTTTTGAATGGCACGCCGCGCGAGGCTGAGGCGGTGGTGACGACTTTCTGGCAGTTTGATCCGCACGATGGGGAGCCGATCAGCCAGCCGACGACGGCGTATCTGTCGTATGACAGCGAGAACCTTTATGTGGGCTGGATTTGCAAGGACGATCCGGCGAAGATTCATGCGCGGGTTGCTCCCCGAAAGCAGATCGACCTGGACGATCGCGTGACGATCAATATCGATACGTTTCAGGATCACAAGCACGCTTACTGGTTCGATGTGAATCCGTACGGGATTCAGTATGACGGGAGGACCACGGATGGGATCGGCGACGATCCAACGTGGGAAGGGCTGTGGTACTCGGAGGGCCGGGTTACGGAATTCGGCTACGTGGTGCTTGAGGCGATTCCCTTTCGCACGCTGCGCTTCCCTGCTGGTTCAAAGCAGGTTTGGAATATTTGCCTGGCGCGGGCGATCCAGCGGAATAACGAATTCTCGATGTGGCCATTTATCTCGCATAAGAAGCTGCCGCAATTTGTGGGGCAGTTCGCGCCGATGGAGATTAACGAAGACATTTCGCCGGGGCGGAATGTGCAGTTCATTCCCTATGCGATGTACTCGCACGACAGCTATCTTGATCCGGCGGCGGGAGCGCAGAAGGAGATTGAAAAGCAGCTTGGGCTGGATGCGAAGTTTGTGATTCACGATGCACTCACGCTGGATGCGGCGCTGAATCCGGACTTCAGCGAGATCGGGACGGACGATCCGAAGGTGCAGGTGAATCAGAGGTTCGAGGTTGTCTTTCCTGAGCGACGGCCGTTCTTTCTTGAGAATGCGTCGATCTTTGTGATGCCGGAGCAGCTTTTCTTTTCACGGCGAATTGTGAATCCGCAGTATGGCGCGAAGCTTACGGGATCGCTGGGGAGATGGAGCATTGGCGCACTGGCGAGCGACGATCGTGCGCCGGGGCAGGTGCTGGCGCAGGGGCAGGTGGGTCACGGCGATCGGGCTGTGGACGGAGTGTTTCGGGTGGAGCGCGAGTTCGGCCATCAGTCGCATGTGGGGCTTTTCGCGGGCGGAACGAAGTTCAATGAAACGTCGAATAAGGTGGGCTCCATCGATGTACGTTATGTAACGAAGGACAACTGGACGCTTGCGGGGCAGGCTACGACAACGCAGAGCGATGGGCCGGATGGGCACTCATCGGGGCCTGGGTACTTCTTGCGATTGCGGAAGGCGGATAATCACGTTTCGTTTTCGAATACGTATACGGATCGCAGCGCCGCGATGAATGCGACGCTTGGATACATCAGCCGGACCGACATCCGGAAGTGGGAGAGCTACACGAGCTATCTCTGGAAGCCGCCGGCGGGTCATGCGGTGATGTCGTATGGGCCGAATCTCGATGGCGTGGTGCTCTACGATCACAAAGGCACGTTGCAGAACTGGTGGATCGATCCGGGGTTCACGGTTGGATTGGCGCGATTGACCTGGCTCTCGTTTCTCTACGAGCAATCGTACGAGCGGTACGAGGGCCAGGAGTTCAGAGCGAATGGCGTAGCTGCTTCCGCTACCACTTCGTGGTTCAAGTGGCTCGACCTGAGCGCGGCGGCTGCACACGGCTCTCAGCCGAATTATTATCCGTGCGATGGCGTGAACCCGTTTCTGGGTTCGGGTACGAACTTGTCCGCAACGATAACGCTGCATCCGCAGTCGCATCTGAGGATGGATGAGATTTACTACTACACGCGGCTTGCGACATCGGCGGAGTCGATCATGGCGGATTCGCTGCCGCGCGGGGTCATCTTCACGAATCATCTGATCCGGTCGAAGATCAACTACCAGTTCACGCCCAGCTACTCGTTCAACGCGATTCTCGACTACAACTCACTGCTGCCGAATAATGCGCTGGTCACCAGCACGTACTCGAAGCAGGCCGATGCGACGCTTCTGTTTACGTATCTGCCGCATCCGGGGACGGCGTTCTACGCGGGGTACGCGAACACGTTTCAGAACGTGGACTTCAGCGCGGCGAGTGCGCCGAACTTCGCGCTGACAACACTGCCGGGAACTTCGACGGATCGGCAGATTTTTGTGAAGTTCAATTATCTGCTGCGGTTTTGAGGGATGGAAAGCCGGGCTTGGGCGGCTGAAGGCGCGTGCAGCTTTCGGCGAGTGACGAGTTGTTGACCTCAGTGTCCATATAGGCGGTCACCCACCCCGAATAGATCGCCGCGACATGCGAAGTCCAGCCCTCAGAACAATGCCGACCACAAAATATGTAAAACCGTTTACCAAGATCGCGACCAGAACAATGAAATATGTCCCCAAGGTCTTCTCGCTTCCATCGGTCGCCAGCAGAAAGATCGAAGACGGCCACAAGACCTCCATTAATCGGAACGCTGGATATGGAAAATACTCGCCAGAGAGCATCTCAACGATGAAAAACACAGAGGCCACCGCGATGCCGATCATCGAGAAAGTTTTGGTCCATTTCCAAAAAGACTCCTTCATGAGCACCTTTCACATGAGGGACACTTGCGCCAAGACAGGTTGTCAAGTGGCCGCTGATCCTCCCCAAAGTTTGGGAGGGTCCGAGTTCCGGCCCAAGACAAAAGGCCGCTGGGTGGTTAGGAACCGTGAGTGTTCAAAATGATGAAGATTGAGAGATATGAGACGATGCCTGCCGCCCCGGCGGCAGCATAGCATAACCCAATCCCAATTCTGATCGATGGCCTTCCGGTTGTCGGGACACGATAGCCTATATATCCGCCTATCAAAGTGGCCATTATGATTCCCGCAATTAACGGAGCAAGCGTACCCCATCCTGGTCCTTGGAAAAACTTCGGCAGAACAAGCGCGAAAAGCGCACCTATTAAGAAGCCGAAAATTGCCGCGACTTCCACAATGCAAACAACCCTGAGCAAGGCCCTTTTCACATTTGTTTTCTCCGGAATCGACTGTACGCTGTTCGGCGGGCACAGACCAAACCCGTTGGTGCACTTGCGCGATTGCCACAACACCATCCACACGTTCTAGCGAGTGATCGCCGAGTCGGAAGTTGAGAGATTTTGGATACGAAGCGAAGAGCAACTGCGGGTTCCTCCACTCCGCTGCGCTCCGGTCGGAATGACAGTCTGTGGTGAGGAGCGAGCTGTGGTTTCGCTCAGGGCAAGGTCTCCACTCAGCTTCCGGAACGACTGAAGTCGTGCGCTGATTTTTTTCCTGCGGGGCATGGCGGCACGGATAAATCCGTGCCCTTTCAAAACTCTTCTGCGGCGGGTGGCCCGGAGCCGTTGGATTCACTTTCTCACGATATTTGGGTGCCCCGGGTGCCAGGCACTGGGGCACCCACCGTTTGTGCATAGGCTCGTTTCAAAAAAACCGGGTATTCGGGCCACCCGCCTTTCACTCACGACTTACTGCGCCGCGGAATTGCAACCAGGAAGAACGCAGCGAACAAAACGCCATAAAGAAGCGCGTTCCCAAAGATATATGTAAGAACACCTGACAAGTCGTCTCGCCCCCACCCGAACGCCTCACAGATAAAGGCTCCTGGCAGCAGCAGTCTTTCTGAGACCGGCTCTAGAGATGACCGAGCGCTGCAAAAGCAGACAATCAAAAATACAACGACACCCACAGCAAATCCGAGCTTCGACTGCCAGTTAATGTATCTCTCTCGGTTCATGTATCTTCGAATGAACTCTAGCGTCGATTATGCATCATCCCAGCAAATGAGCGTAAAGTCGGCCACTCGATAGTTGACAACATTTGCACTTGGGCTTTGCCGGAGGTGGGAGCATGAGTTTGTATTCGGTGAGGATTGGATGGCCAGCATAGCTTGCTGAAAAGGCGATTGATTGTGAAAGCCATTCCTCAGGGGCTAAAGCCCGCCTGGACATTAGCCTCTTTCGGCACGACTGAAGTCGTGCCCTGACGCTTGTTCCTGCCGCGGGCAGTTTGAAAAACCTTTTCGCAAGCCTAGCGGCACGGATGAATCCGTGCCTTTTCAAAACTCTTCTGCGCAAGAGTTTTTCAGCAATCTGTAGAGTCGTGCTCTTTCGAGCGCGAGTTCAGCGGTTATTTGCCGAGGGCGGATTCGATGGCGATTTGGACTTCGGAGGAGTCGGGGGTGACGGCGGGTTCGAAGCGGGCCACGGGGTTGCCGTTGCGATCGAAGAGAAACTTGGTGAAGTTCCACTTGATGTCGCCACCGAATTTCGGATCAGAGGACTTATCGGTGAGATAGCGGTAGAGGGGCGTCTTATCGTCGCCGAGGACGGACACTTTGCTCATCATGGGGAAGCTCACGTTGTATTTGCGCGAACAGAAGGTCTTGATCTCTTCGTTGGTTCCCGGCTCCTGCTGGGCGAAGTTGTTGGCGGGCACGCCGACGATGACAAAACCTCGATCCTTGTATTTCTCGTAGAGCGATTCGAGACCGGCATACTGCGGGGTGAAGCCGCACTTGCTGGCGACGTTGACCAGCAGAACGACCTTGCCCTTGTAGCTCTTGAGGCTGACGGGCTGGCCGTCAATCGAATTCATCGTGAAGTCGTAAATGCTTTTTGAGTCGGCCGCCAGCATCATGGTCGCAGCGAAGAGGAGCGCCAGAGAAAGGATGGTTTTACGCAAGAAGGTTCTCCTACGGAATCGGGGATGTGAGGATGATAGCGGGTGCTGCGGCGGGAATTGTCAACAAAACGTCAAGGCGTCGATGTGGCGCGGAAACAGTGAGGCGGGATCGCACGGGGTCGATCCCGCCTTTGGACTGCGATAGACACTGGGCTACTTTTTGGCTTTTTCGAAGCGCTTGTTCACTTCGGCCCAGTTGACGACGTTCCACCATGCGGCGAGGTAGTCGGGACGCTTGTTCTGGTACTTGAGGTAGTAGGCGTGCTCCCAGACGTCGTTGCCGAGGATGGGGTAGAGACCCTGGCTGAGAGGCGAGTCCTGATTGGGGGTGGTGATGACCTTGAGTTTTCCGCCCTGCGAGACGAGCCAGCCCCAACCGGAGCCGAACTGCTTGGCAGTGGTTTCGTTGAAGGTCTTCTTGAAGGCTTCGAAGTCGCCGAAATCTTTCTGGATCTGGTCGGCAATGGCGCCGGTGGGGTTGCCGCCGATGCCGGAGGTGTTGGCCGGGCCCATGATGTTCCAGAACATGGTGTGGTTGGAGTGTCCGCCGCCGTTGTTGCGCACGACGGTGCGGATGTCTTCGGGGACTGCGTTGAGGTCGCTGATGAGGTCATCCACAGATTTCGCGGCCAGATTGGGATGGTTGGCCAGCGCGGCATTCACGTTGTTGACGTAGGTCTGGTGATGCTTGTCGTGATGCAGGTGCATGGTTTCCGCATCGATAAAAGGTTCGAGAGCGGCGTAGTCATATGGAAGCGGTGCAAGTTCATATGCCATCGGGGAAATCTCCTCATTTCGGATTGTACTGGTTGGCTGGCAGGCTCAAAGAACGGGCTGTGTGCAGCGTAAACGGCGAGATTGACTAGAGCAAAACCTGGCAGGACGCAGCGATCCATTCACATCAGGGTTACATTCCGCTTGGATGCCCTGTGGTTTGATGGATGCGGAAGCACCCCGGCGGGTTTCGAAGAGATCGCCGGAAAGTGGTAACTTTGAGGCCACGAAAACATCTGTAGCTTGTCCGGGTGATTTTAGAAAGTCGACTTCCCCTTCCTGATCGGTGTGAACGCATGAATGATAGGCCGCAGTATCGCTGGCTCGACCAGCATGGAGAGGCTTTTGGCGCGCCCGGACTGCAGGCTCGCTGGACCTCGAGCGTGAAAGACGCAATTGGCACGGCGTACTCAGCATCGAGCCGGGTGTGGTTCACGTGCTCGCATGGCGTTCTGAACGAGATCTACCATCCGACGATCGACAGCGCGCAGGTCAGGGACATGGAGTTCCTGGTGACGGATGGGGAGACGTTTGTACACGAAGAGAAGCGGGACCTGCTGACCACGTTTGAGTACATCCATCCTGAAGCGCTGGGCGTGCGGTACATCAACGTTGATCCGAACAGCCGTTACACGCTGACGAAGGAGATCATCTGCGATCCGCACCACAGCGTGATTTTGCAGCGCGTGCGGCTGGATGGGCATGACGATCTGATTCCGCGGCTGAAGGTATACGCGCTGCTGGCGCCGCACCTGGACGGAGGCGGAGGCGGCAATACGGGACGAGCGATCGATATTGCCGGACACAAGATGCTGCTGGCATTCAAGAATCAGTGGTCGATGGCGATGGGAGCGAGCTGCGGGTTTTCGCGGGTGAGTTGCGGGTTTGTGGGATCGAGCGATGGCTGGCGCGACCTGATGGACAAGTACACGATGGACTGGGAATTCGGGTCCGCCACCAACGGAAATATTGCGCTGCTCGGAGAGCTGAATCTGGGCGCCGCGGGGACCGACGGAGCGCGGGAATTTACGGTGGCGATTGGACTGGGCGAGGGGAACCATACGGCGCTGCAGAAGACGGTGAGCGCGCTGGCAACATCGTTTGACGATCATCGGGATCGCTTTGTAGGGCAGTGGCACCGGGTGGCGAACCCGGAGTGGCTTGCGGCCAAGTCGTGCGATGGCGGGAAGCTGATGCGGGCGAGCCATAACGTGCTGCTGGCGCATGAGGACAAGACATTCTCCGGGGCGTTTGTGGCTTCGGCGTCGATTCCATGGGGACAGGCGCATGGGGATGACGATCTGGGCGGGTATCACCTGGTGTGGACGCGGGACATGGTGCAGACCGCGAGCGCTCTCCTGGCGTGCGGGCGGGCTGAGACGGCGCGGAGAGCACTGGTGTATCTGGCTTGCACGCAGAAGCCGGACGGCGGGTTTGCGCAGAACTTCTGGGTGGATGGGCGGCCTTACTGGTCGGGGGTGCAACTGGACGAGGTGGCGTTTCCGATCATCCTGGCGTGGCGATTGTGGAAGGCGGGCGCGGTGGGAGAGATTGACATTTTCCCATTCGTGGAGCGAGCGGCTGCCTTCCTGGTGCAGCATGCGCCCATTACGCACCAGGAACGCTGGGAAGAGAATGCGGGATATTCACCTTCGACTCTTGCGGCGGTGATTGGCGGGCTGATTTGCGCGGCTGATATGGCGCGGGCGCATGACTCGGCGGAGATGGCCACTTTCCTCGAGGAGTTTGCTGACTGGATCGAGCGGCACCTTGAAGACTGGACAGTGACGAACAACGGCGTTCTGCATGCGGAGATCAAGCGGCACTATATGCGCGTGAGGCCGCCGGAGAAGGGAGAGGCTTACGCGTGCGAAAGCTGCGGGACGGAAACCATTCACATCAACAACCGCGCGCCGGGCGAGCGGACGGAGTTCGAGGCGCGGGAGATTATCGATGCGGGTTTTCTGGAGCTTGTGCGGTACGGGGTTCGGCGGGCCGATGATCCGCTGGTGATCGATTCGCTGAAGGTTGTGGACGCTGTGCTCAAGACGGATCTGCCGCAAGGACCCGGTTGGCATCGCTACAACTACGACGGGTATGGGCAGCGACCGGATGGGGGTCCGTTTCAGGGATGGGGGACGGGGCGAGTGTGGCCGTTATTTACGGGGGAACGCGCTCACTATGAACTTGCGGCAGGCAAGGATCCGTCGTCTCTGATCGCTACCTACGAGCGTTTCGCGACTCCGGGGCAGATGATGCCGGAGCAGGTTTGGGATGAGGCGAACCGGCCGCATCAGGGGTTGGTGATGGGAAAGCCGGCGGGCTCGGCTGTGCCGCTGGTGTGGGCGCATGCGGAATATCTGAAACTTCTGCGATCGACAGTGGACGGAAAGGTGTTCGACCGCATCGATTGTGTTTACGACCGCTATTGCGAGCCAGCAGGGAGAGAGAAGCTACGAACCGACCTGGAGTTTTACAGCCAGCGACGGCCGATCCAGAGAATCTATGCAGGCGAGACGCTGCGCATTGTGGATGAGGCGAAGTTTGAGGTGGTATGGACAGCGGACAACTGGAAGACGATGCAGGCGACGGCAAGCCGCAGTTTGGGGAATGCAGGCTACTGCGCTGATCTTTCCACTACACCGCACCCTGAAAGCAGCGGTTTATCATGGACTCTTCACTGGCCGGAGCAGAATCGCTGGCTCGGGTACAACGTGGACATCAAGATTGAGAACCGGAAATAGCACACTTTCCGCGACATTTTGAAAGGGATTGGACAGCGTTTTATGGCAACTCTTGCGGATCTTTCACTCGACCAGCTTTCCATTGATACTTTGCGTCTTCTAGCGGTTGATGAGGTAGAAAAGGCCAAAAGCGGGCATCCGGGAGCGCCGCTGGGCTGCGCGCCGATTGCCTATCTGCTGTTTCACAAGATCATGAAGCACAATCCGGCGCACTTCAAATGGCCGGATCGCGATCGCTTTGTTCTCTCGAACGGACATGCATCCGCGCTGCTCTATGCGACTCTTCATCTGTCGGGATACAAGGTGACGCTGGATGATTTGAAGTCGTTCCGGCAGTGGCACTCGAAGACGCCGGGGCATCCGGAGTCGGGTGAGACCGAAGGTGTTGAAGTGACGACGGGACCGCTGGGCCAGGGGTTCGGCATGGCGGTAGGGATGGCGATTGCGGAGAAGCATCTGGCGGCTGTCTACAACAAGCCAGGGCACGAGGTTGTCGATCATCACACGTACGTTCTGTGCGGCGATGGCGACCTGATGGAGGGGATTTCGCACGAGGCGGCGTCGCTGGCCGGAACGCTGGGGCTGGGCAAGCTGATCGTTCTTTACGATGACAACCTGATCTCGCTCGACGGGCCAACGGAGTGGAGCTATACCGAGGATGTGCTGAAGCGTTTCGACGCGTATCACTGGCACACACAGCGAGTGAGCGATGGCAACGATCTGAACGCGATTGAAGCTGCAATTGAGGCAGCGAAGGCCGAGACGGGCAAGCCGTCGCTGATCGCGGTGCGGACAGTGATTGGGTTCGGAAGCCCCAAGGCGGGGACGAATAAGGTTCACGGCGAGGCGCTGGGCGCGGCGGATGCGGCGGCTACGAAGAAATACTTCGGCTTCCCGGACGATCAAGCATTTTATGTTCCCGAGGACGCGCTGAAGAACTGGCGGCAGGCGGTGGATCGCGGTCAGCAGCTTGAACGCGAGTGGAAGAAGCGGTTCGACGCGTATGCGGCGCAGTATCCGGAACTGGCTGAGCAGTTCCAGCGCGCGGTGAAGAATCAGCGCAAGGCGGGATGGGAGAAGGCGCTGCCGAGCTTCCCTGCCGGGAAACCGGTAGCCACACGCAACGCGGGCCAGACGGTGATGAACGCGATTGCGGACGTTGTGCCGGAGTTGTTCGGTGGGGCGGCAGATCTCACTGCATCGACGAAGACGATTTTCAAGAACAGCCCGCATTTCGCGGCCGATCCGGCAGGGCGCAACGTGTTCTTTGGCGTGCGGGAATTCGGGATGTGCGCGGCGGTGAACGGGATGGCAGCGCACGAGGGGCTGGTGCCTTACGGGTCCACCTTCTTCACGTTCTCGGACTACTGCAAGCCCGCGATCCGGCTGGCGGCGCTGTCGCGCGCGCATTCGATATTCGTGTTTACGCACGATTCGATTGGCCTTGGTGAGGATGGACCGACGCACCAGCCGATTGAGCAGCTGATGATGCTGCGTGCGGTTCCGGATCTGACGGACTATCGTCCGGCCGATGCCAACGAGACGGCGGCGTGCTGGCGTCTGGCGCTGGAGCGCAATGGAGCGTGCTTCTTTGCACTGAGCCGGCAGGATCTGCCGGTGATTGACGCAACCAAAGTGGACGTCTACGGCAACGTGAGCAAAGGCGCTTACATTCTGGAAGACGCGGAGAACCCGCAGGTGATTCTGATCGGCACCGGCTCCGAGGTGTGGCCGTGTGTCGAGGCGAAGAAGCTGCTTGAGTCAGAGGGTATACAGGCCCGCGTGGTGAGCATGCCGAGCTGGGAAATCTACGACGAGCAATCATCGGTGTACAAGCAGAGCGTGCTTCCGGATGGAGTTCCCAAGCTTTCGGTTGAAGCGGGTTCGCCTCTCGGCTGGTGGAAGTACGTTGGCAAAGATGGTGGCGTGATCGGCCTCGATCGGTATGGAGCTTCCGCGCCTGGCCCGACGGTGCTGGAGAAACTTGGGTTCACGGGGCCGAATGTCGCGGCTCGCGCCAAGGACTTGTTGAATAAGTAAGAATCAAGAAAGGATTCGAAGTGAAGTTAGTCATCGCATCCGATCACGCGGGCTTCTCTCTGAAGGAAGAGGTCCGCGCCTATCTTGCCAAAACGACTCACGAAGTCCTTGACCTTGGAGCGTTCAAATGCGAACCGCAGGATGATTATCCCGATTTCGCGGAGCGCGTAGGTGAAGCGATCAAAGCCGGCGAGGCACCTCGCGGGATTCTTATCTGCGGATCAGGCGTAGGAGTCAGCATTGCAGCCAACAAGATTCCTGGGATTCGGGCGGCGATGTGTCATGACACCTACTCCGCACACCAGGGAGTTGAGCACGACGATATGAACGTGCTGGTGATTGGTGCGCGGATTGTGGCTTCGGCGCTTGCTTATGAGCTGGTGGAATCCTTCCTGAAGGCGAAGTTCATTTCGAACGAGGAGAGATTCACACGCCGTTTCAAAAAAGTGTTGGCGATCGAGGCCAAGTATCAGCGAGGGACCAGCTAGACCAATTCCGCCGGCGCAGGGCAAGAGCCGGCTCCCCACAATCAACCGCGCCGCATTTTTGTTAGCGGCTCCAACACATGAGTGGAAAGAGCAACGCCGATGTTCCCCTTCGACGTCGTCCTCTTCGATATTGGTGGTGTCCTGCTGACCAACGGCTGGGACCATCACGAGCGATCGGTTGTGATCGAGCAATTCAAGCTCGATCGCGACACGCTGGAGTCGCGACACGCAAAGGCTTTCGAGGCCTGGGAGCGCGGCGAGCTTTCGGTGGATGAGTATCTGGATGCGGTCATCTTTTATGAGCCGCGAAGCTTTTCGCGTGATGAGTTCTTCTCCGCGATTTGCGCGCAGTCGAAGGAATTGCCGAATGGAGCACTGTGCATCCTGAAAGAGCTGGCGGCATCAGATAAGTGCAGGATCGGCGCGCTGAATAACGAAGCGCGCGAGACGCATGAATTCCGCGTGAGGAATTTTGGTCTTCACAACTATTTCCAATACACATTTACGTCGTGCTACATGGGAATGCGCAAGCCGGATCCCAAGATTTATCTGAGAGCGCTGGGCATTCTGGGCGACCTGCCTGAGCGCGCGCTGTTTATCGACGATAGGCTTGAGAACGTTGCGGCGGCTGCCGCGGTAGGAATGAAAGCGGTTCGGTTTACCGGCGAAGCCGCATTGCGAGAGCAACTGGGCGCGCTGGATGTGCTGTGAGGGCTGACCAGGAAAACGCCCGGTCCTTTGAACAGAAGGACCGGGGGCGGGAGGACCGGGCGAGTTTGGGAACGATGCAGCGGAGCCGGCTAGACGTTGTAGGTGGTGGAAGAGACGCGGCCGCCGTGTCCGGTCCAGTTGGTATGGAAGAACTCGCCGCGAGGTTTGTCGACGCGCTCGTAAGTGTGGGCTCCGAAGTAGTCGCGCTGCGCCTGGAGGAGATTGGCGGGGAGGCGTCCGGCGCGGTAACCGTCGTAAAAAGCAAGCGCGGTGGAGAACGCCGGTGTCGGCACACCAAGCGCAATCGCGCTGGAGACACCTCTACGCCAGGCTTCCTGGTACTGGTTGACGACGCCCGAGAAGAAGTCGTCGAGCAGAAGATTGCTCAAACTCGGATTGGTGTCGAACGCCTCTTTGATTTTGCCGAGGAATCGACTGCGGATGATGCATCCGCCACGCCACATGAGAGCGATGCCGCCCATGTTAAGGTTCCAGCCGTTCTCTTTCGCCGTTGCGCGAAGGAGCATGTAGCCCTGGGCGTAGGAGATGATCTTGGAACAATAGAGAGCGCGGCGGACGTCTTCGACGAATGCGGCCTTGTCGCCAGCGAAGGGCTTGTTGCCGGGCCCACGGAGAACAGTGGACGCGGCAACGCGCTCTTCCTTCAAAGCGGAGAGGCAGCGGCTGAATACCGACTCGCCGATGAGCGTGACGGGCTGACCGAGATCGAGCGCGCTGATGACGGTCCATTTGCCGGTTCCCTTCTGGCCGGCGGTGTCGAGGATCTTGTCGACGAGCGGAGTGCCGTCTTCGTCTTTGGAGGCGAAGATGTGGCTGGAGATTTCGATGAGGTAGCTGTCGAGCTCTCCCTGGTTCCAGTGATCGAAGACGGTGTGCAGTTCATCGGCGGAGAGGCCCAGTCCGCGTTTGAGCAGGTCGTAGGCCTCGCAGATAAGCTGCATGTCGCCGTACTCGATTCCGTTGTGGACCATCTTGACGTAGTGTCCGGCGCCGTCTTCGCCTACCCAGTCGCAGCACGGGGTGCCGTCTTCAACTTTGGCGGCGATGGACTGGAAGATTTCTTTCACATGAGGCCAAGCCGCGGGATTTCCGCCGGGCATGATGGAGGGGCCGCGGCGCGCGCCTTCTTCACCGCCGGAGACACCGGTGCCGATGAAGAGAATGCCTTTGGCGGCGAGGTCGCGGGCGCGGCGCGTGGAATCAGTGAAGAGCGAATTGCCGCCGTCGATGATGATGTCTCCAGCTTCAAGGTGAGGCAGGATTGTGGCGATGGTTTCGTCGACCGAGGCGCCGGCTTTGACCATGAGCATGATGCGGCGTGGACGCTTGAGAAGGGACGCGAGCTCGGCGACGGTGTGGGCGCCGACGACATTGGTTCCTTTTGCTTCATTGGCGATGAAGTCGTCGACCTTGGAGACGGTCCGGTTGAAGACCGCTACCTTGAATCCATGGTCGTTCATGTTGAGGACGAGATTCTGTCCCATGACTGCAAGGCCGATGAGGCCGATATCGCACGATGGTTCCGGCATGAATATTCTCCGATGTGTGCTGGAGCTCTATTGAATTTCGCCCCAATTATAGCGTTGGAGCATGAAGGCCGTCTGACTGGAGCGGAGCGGTCGCACAGACAAATTCATCTTCCGGAAACAATGCTCGTGCGGTGCGCGAGCGATTCTCAACATAAGAAAAGCGAGGTCGGTATATGCAACTAGGTCTGATTGGACTGGGCAAGATGGGCGGCAACATGGCGGAGCGTCTTCGCCTCGGCGGTCACCAGGTGGTTGGCTTCGACTTCAGTGCGGAAGCCGTGCAGAAGCTGACTGCAACCGGCAACGTGGGAGTTTCGTCGCTCGAAGAGATGGCGCAGAAGCTGACGGGGCGGAAGGCGATCTGGATCATGGTTCCGCAGGGAAAGCCGGTGGACGATACGATTGCGAAGCTGGAGCCGCTGCTGAACAAGGGCGACATTCTGATCGATGGCGGGAATTCGAACTACAAGGACACGATGCGCCACCACCAGGAGGTGACAGCGAAGGGCTTCCAGTTTGTGGATGTAGGGACTTCAGGAGGCGTGTGGGGACTGAAAGAGGGATATAGCATGATGGTCGGCGGCGATAAGGAAGCCGTTGATTACTTGCGGCCGATTCTGGAGACGCTGGCTCCGGCGAAGGACAAAGGCTGGGGGCACGTTGGTCCGGCAGGGTCGGGGCATTTTGTGAAGATGGTGCATAACGGAATTGAGTACGGCATGATGCAGGCTTATGCCGAGGGATTTACGATCCTGGAGAAGAAGGAAGAGTTCCATCTGGATCTGGAACAGGTGGCGCAAATCTGGCGGCATGGGAGCGTGGTGCGCAGCTGGCTGCTGGACTTGACGGCTGAGGCGCTGGCTGGAAATCCTGACCTGGATGGGCTCGAGGCGTATGTTGCGGATTCGGGCGAAGGGCGATGGACGGTGTTCGAGGCGATCGATTTGAATGTGTCGGCACCAGTGATCACGGAGTCGCTGATTCGGCGAATTCGTTCGCGGGAGGAGAATAACTTCACGGACCGGATGCTGGCGATTATGCGGAATGCATTTGGCGGTCATGCGGTGAAGAAGGGCTGAGAAGCAGGGGTTAGGGATCGGGATCAGGATCAGGGGTCAGTGGTCCGATGTTTGGTGTGTGATTAGAGGTTCGAGTCAAGGGAGCGGAGGTCGAGTTATGGCAAGTGCTACTGTGCAGCTGAAGGTTCGTCCAGAGGATCTGTCGCAAGTTCCAAAGGCTGGCGAGCGGATTCCGGAGCCGGGGATCATGGTGATCTTCGGAGCCTCGGGTGATTTGACGAAACGCAAGCTGTTGCCTTCGCTCTTTCATCTAGAGCAGGACAATCTGCTGCCCAAGAACTTTGCGATTGTGGGCGTGGCGCGGCGGCCGCTGGGGAATGAGTTTGCGGAGGACATGCGGCAAGGGATCATCGAGTTCGGCAAGGTGAAGCCGGACGATCCGAAGCTTGAGGAGTTTGTAAGCAAGATCAGCTACTACGCGCTGAGCTTCGACGATGTGTCGCACTATGCGGGGCTGAAGGCGGAGCTTGACCGGATTGCGACGGAGAAGAACATCGGACCCGACCGGCTGTTCTATCTGGCCACCGCGCCGGAGTACTTCAGGCCGATCGTTGAGAACCTGGGCGCCGAGGGGATGGCGCAGCCGGAACATGGCAGGGTTGGGGTGGTGATTGAGAAGCCGTTCGGGCACGATCTGGAGTCGGCGCGGGAACTGAATCACCAGGTGAACGCGGTGTTCCATGAGAACCAGGTGTTTCGTATCGATCACTATCTGGGCAAGGAGACGGTGCAGAACATTTTGGTGTTTCGGTTCGGCAACGGAATCTTTGAGCCGATCTGGAACCGGAACTATATCGATCACGTGCAGATCACGGCGGCGGAGACGCTGGGCGTGGAGGGACGCGGACCTTTCTATGAGAAGGCCGGAGCGCTGCGGGACGTGGTGCAGAACCATGTGATGGAGTTGCTGAGCTTTGTGGGGATGGAGCCGCCTTCGAGTTTTGAGTCAGAGGCGGTGCGGCGCGAAAAGGTGAAGGTGTGGCGCGCGATTCCGAACATTCCGATTCTGAATGCAGTGCGCGGGCAGTACGGGCCGGGCGTGATTGATGGAAAGAAAGTCGCCGGTTATCGGGACGAGGAACGGGTGAACCCGGAGTCAGGCACGGAGACCTATGCAGCGGTCCGGCTGGAGATTGAGAACTGGAGGTGGGCAGGCGTGCCGTTCTATCTGCGGGCCGGCAAGCGGCTGAAGAAGCGGGCGACGGAGATCAGCATCCAGTTCAAGCAGCCACCGTTGTTGATCTTCAATCGGATGCAGTCAAGCGGGCCGTGCACGGAGATTCAGCCAAACCTGCTGACGATCCGGATCCAGCCGAATGAGGGTATCGCGCTGCGATTTGGAGCGAAGGTGCCGAATACGCCGAACATGTCGGTTTGCCCGGTAAACATGGATTTTGATTATGCGGCGGCGTTTGGGACGTCCTCGGCGACCGGGTACGAACGCCTGCTACTGGACGCTATGCTCGGCGACCAGACGCTGTTCGCTCATCGCGATGGCGTGGAAACAAACTGGGCGCTTTATACGCCGATTATCGATGCGTGGGCGGCGAAGAATCCGGAAGTGTTCCCGAACTACTTTGCGGGATCGTGGGGTCCAGATTGCGGGAACCGGCTGCTTGAGCGGGATGGGCGGGCGTGGCGGAACGATATCGGGTGAAAGGGCCCGAGGGGCTAGGGACCAGGGACTAAGGAATGAGATG
>Ga0207695_10000824_pt1 | contig 57448 bp, 55 predicted proteins | sample KBSC54metaG_FD_184354 | JGI IMG/M metagenome (GOLD analysis project Ga0207695, IMG submission 184354) | Corn rhizosphere microbial communities from Kellogg Biological Station, Michigan, USA - KBS C5-4 metaG (SPAdes) (version 2) | ecosystem: Host-associated > Plants > Roots > Rhizosphere > Soil...
AGCCTTGCTTCGTCGCGCGCACACCGGCCAGCGTGCGCAGCTCGGCACGAAGGCGCCCGACTTCGACGCGCAATCGCGCGCGATGCGATGCATCGGCGAACTTCGCCCGGAAGGCCCGCGCGAGGAGGGTACGCCTCGAGACGTCTCCGGGCCACGCCTCGGCAAGCGCCCGGGCGAGGGCGAACAGGACGGGACGCCGGGCGAGCGAGACCACCGTGTCCGCGTCAGCGTCACGCACGGCGTGGCGGCACGCGTCCACGACGAGCGCCCGCGACGCCAGCAGCGCCGCGACGTCATCGAGCAGGAGCAGCCGCTCCTCGCCGCGCGCAATCAGCCGCGCCGCCGGCGAGTCCAGTGTGCGGGATGCGCTCTCGACCTCCGCGGTGAGTGCGGGGATGGCGGCGTGGCGCGCCGCACGCGCGGCCCGGGCCAGCGCAGCGCGCGCCGCTTTCGTCCGGAGTCGTCGCATTGCGATCCCCGCAACAACCAGCTCGTGGGCAGTCCGCGTCGCGGGCGGAAGGGCTTCGGGATCGAGTCCCGCGAGCGCATGCTCGGCATCGTCGAGTCGCCCGATCAGCAAAAGACGGCGGACCTCGAGACAGCGCGCATGCGCGGCGTTCACCCGATCACCGTGCGCGTCGAGCGTCGCGCGCGCTGCATCGAGCGCTTTTACGGGCCAGTTCAGCTCGCGCGAGACGAGCGCGATCTCCGCCTCCGCGACGACGCACCGCGCGCGGAACAGCGCCTCCGTTGGCCCGAAAGCGCGCGCCGCGCTTCGCAACAGAGCCTTTGCCCGAACGAGATCACCGAGTCGCGCCATGGCGATGCCGCGCAGCGCAAGTGCCGGCGCGTCGTCGCGCAAGGCGACCCAGTTCAGGGCGCCGAGCGGATCACCCGCGGCGAGAGCATGCGCCGCGGCGGTGATTACCCGGTCCATCGGAATCCCGCCACACTTGTCACTCCCACCATGCGATGCGCATTCCGTAACGTGTCTCGTGTCCACCAGCCATCACTTCGTATGGCAAACGTAACGAACGGCGAACGACAGCCAAAGGAGAGGGGAACGATGACGACACACATGACCGGAACACGGGAAGAATGGCTGGCAGCGCGGCTCGAGCTGCTTGGTGCCGAGAAGGAGCTGACGCGGCGCAGCGACGAGGTGGCGCGCCAACGTCAGGAGCTACCGTGGGTCCGGGTCGACAAGGACTACCATTTCGAGACAGACGACGGGAGCGCCTCGCTGGCCGACCTCTTCCGGGGGCGCTCGCAGCTCCTCGTCTACCACTTCATGTTCGGGCCCGACTACACGGCGGGGTGTCCGGCGTGCTCCGCGATCGCGGATGGGTTCGACGGCTTCGTGGTCCACCTGGCGAACCACGACGTCACGCTCTCGGCCGTGTCGCGCGCGCCGCTCGCGAAGCTGCTGGAGTACGAGCGGCGGATGGGGTGGACATTCCCCTGGGCATCTTCATTTGGCAGCGACTTCAACTTCGACTTCAGCGTCGGGTTCACCGAGGAGCAACAGCGCAAGGAAGGCATCGAATACAACTACCGGCGCGAGGCGGCGCGGAAGCTGCGCGAGGGCGAGGGGACAGTCCCCGCCATACCGTCACGCGCGACACCTGACGGGGCAACTACGTTCGCCGCCATGTCCGGAACCGACGAGGCCACGTACGCACGCGAGAGGCCTGGCATGAGCGCGTTTGTGCTCGAGGACGGCGTTGTCTACCACGCCTATTCCACCTTTGCGCGCGGCCTGGACGGCCTTTGGGGGATGTACCAGTGGCTCGACCGCGCCCCCAGGGGGCGCAACGAGAAGGGTCTCTGGTTTCGCCGTCACGACGAATACGCCAAGCGCTGAGCGACGTCGTGGCTATCGTTGGCGCAACCGTGAAACGGGAGATCTCACGACATCTGACTTCCGATCGAGGCTCCCGGCAGGCGTTTCTGGGCGTTTCGGCGGCGCTCTTCGCCGCCAGCACGGCGGTAACGATCGTCCGGTGCGCGTCCATGTCGGCGACGGGCGCAATGCCAATGCCCGGCGGCTGGACAATGTCGATGGCATGGATGCGCATGCCCGGAGCGACGTGGCCCGGCGCCGCTGCGTCGTTCCTCGGCATATGGCTCGCGATGATGGTATCGATGATGTTGCCAACGCTGGTGCCCACACTGTGGCGCTATCGCCTTGCCATGGGCGGGACAGGTGAGACACGCCCGAATTGGCTGACCATGCTCGTGGGCGCCGGCTACTTCTTCGTCTGGACCGCATTCGGGATGGTCGCGTTTCCGCTGGGAGTCGGTCTGGCGACGGCCGCGAGGCAGTTGCCGGCGGTGGCGCGCGCCGTTCCGATCGCGGCCGGTGTGGTCGTCCTGATCGCCGGCGCGCTGCAGTTCACCGCCTGGAAGGCACATTATCTTGCCTGCAGTCGGGAGGCGCCTGCGCGTCGCAGCACCCTGGCTGCGGACGTGGGCACGGCCTGGCGTCATGGTCTGCGCCTCGGCGTCCACTGCAGCTACTGCTGTGTGGGCCTGATGGCGATTCTCCTGGTCATCGGGGTGATGGACTTGCGCGTAATGGGTGTCGTGACGGCAGCCATCTTTGTCGAACGCCTCGCACCGGCTGGTGAGCTCGTCGCACGCGCCATTGGACTAGTCGCCCTTGCCGGCGGGTTGCTGTTGATCACGCGAGCAGCCGGCTTCGGATGAGGCATCCCGCCATGTGCAACTGCCGCGCTACTGGAAATCGAGCGGCAGCTCGGGTCGCCGGGCGCTGTTTGGCGCGTCCAGTCCCGCGATGGGATATCGGGGCATTACGGCGCGTACCGTGACCTGGTGGAGCAGCGTGCGGTTCAGGAATGTGAGCTCCAGCGTGCGCGGGAGCGTTGTGCCGCGAATGAAGCCGCCGTTGTTGTTGGCGTGCGCGTGGACGATCACGAATTCTTTCTGGAGCGCGCGGACGCCGGTCGTGAACGCGTCAGCTTTCGCGTCCAGATCGTGGAACTCGATCGCGAGTCCGTTGAAGCTCGCTGCGCGTTCCACGATATCCCCGAGAACTTCGTACTCGCTCCCCTCGATGTCCATCTTCAGGAACAGCGAACCGTTCCGCTGATCGCGGTCGCCGAGCACGGCGGCAACGCTAATGAATTCATCGCCTTCACGGCTCGAAACCAGGCGCTGGTGGATTCGGCCGTGCGCATCCGATCGCGCGTGAAACCGCCGGGCCCAGCGGACGAGGTCCATGGCCCGACGGAGTCGCGCGCGCGCCTTGCGCGGATGCAGCGTGAGCAGATGGCCCACGCCGTGGCGGAACTTCTGCAGTGCGCGGCGGACGAAGCTCCACGTCGTTACCGAACCGTCCACCCCGATGACGTATGCGTGGCTCGCCGCGGCGAACTCGTCGTCGAACGACCAGTTATGGCCGAGTCCCAGGCTGACGAGCGTTGACGTCAGGGCGAGACAGAGGCGCGGAATGACGTAGCCGCCGTCGTTGCGGTCTCCGATGCGCACGAGTTCGCGGATCGGTACCGGCCGGACCAGCGCAAGATCGTACGGGGGTAATGGCTCGCGCGCGGGGTGCGCCACGCCGCTCATGGTTCAGCGCGCACCGGCATGCGCCGCGCGCCAGCGAGTCGGTTCAGTCGGTGTAGTAGATGAACCGCCCGCACGACTCGCACACGCGAAGCTCGCTGTTCCGCTCCTTGTCGTGCCCCTTGCTCGTTGGCACCTGAACGAAGCACCCGTAGCACACCCCATTCAGCACCGGCGCGACGACCCGTTCGCGCCGCTTCCCGATGCGCTCGTAACGCGCCTTCGTGCGCGGCGAGAGCTGCGCCTCGCGCTCGGCGATACGTTCCGCCAACCGGTCAGCCACGTCCTCCGCATTCACCGGAATTCCCGCTGCCGCGTATTCCGCACCGCCAATGTCCCGTCGCAACGTCTGCAAGTCCTGGATCTCCAGCAGCAACTCCAACTCGGGGTGCAGCATCAGACGCCTTTCTCCTCGAGCAGCGCGAGAAACTGCTTCGGCTCGGTGAGCGCGATCAGGCGCTGCGGGACATCGGATTCCTTGCTGAACTGGGCAATCTTGCCGAGTACCGGCAGATACTGGTTGGAGACTTCGAGCGGAGGCGCGACGATGAGGAAAAAGAAGTTGACAGGCTTCTCATCAATCGCCCGGAAGTCCACGCCGTCCTTCTTTCGTCCAAAGGCCACCCGGAGCTTGTTGACGACGAGAGACCGGCAGTGGGGAATGGCGATGCCGCGGCCGATTCCGGTGGATCCGAGGTTCTCGCGGCGCTTGAGCATCTTGTAGAGCATGCCGTCAGACTTGTCGTCGAGCTTGAGGAGCGCGATCAGCTCCTTGAGAATGTCATCCTTCGTGGAACCGTCGAGCTCGAGCTTGATGGCGTCTTCCGTGAAGAACTGGCGTAGTTCCATCTATGTCCCTCGAATGGTCGAATACGTGAAATTGGCCGCGCGATTCATGCCTAACCATTCAAACTTATCGGCCCCGCTGTAGAGTGTCAAATGACAGCGTTGCATGGACTTGGAGCGCGCGTTAGCTTGACCGGATGAGCTTCCCGTTCGCGCTTGCGCCGCGTGTGCCACTCTACCTTGCGCCCATGGCGGGTGTTTCGGAGTCGCCCTTCCGACGGCTCTGTCGCCGCTTCGGCGCCGACGTCGTCGTCACCGAATTCCTGAGCGCGGAGGGCATTCGTCGCGAGAATGACGCCACGATCTCGAAACTGCGCTTCTCCGAGGACGAGCGCCCCATCGGCGTACAGATCTTCGGCGCCGATCCGGTCGCCATGGGCGAGGCCGCGCGCGCCGTGACCGATGTGTTCGCGCCGGAGTTCATTGACATCAACTTCGGTTGCCCCGTCAAGAAGGTCGTCAAGCGCAATGGCGGTTCCGGCTGTCTCAAGGATCTGGCACTCGTGACGGACGTCATTCGGTCCGTCACGCGCGCGACGCATCTCCCGGTCACGGTGAAGATTCGCAGCGGATGGAACGAGGAGATGCGCGACCCGGTCACCATCGCGCTTCGTTGCCAGGATGCGGGTGCCCGCGTGCTGACGCTCCACCCGCGCACCCGTGCGCAGATGTACAGCGGGGAAGCGCGCTGGGATGAGATTGCCGCCGTCACGGACGCGCTCGACATCCCGGTCCTTGGCAATGGCGACATCAGGACGCCACAGGATGCGCTGCGCATGTGGCAGCACACGCATTGTGCGGGCGTGATGATCGCGCGCGGATCGTTCGGCCAGCCGTGGATCTTCACACAGGCGCGTGCGTTGCTCGATGAGCAACAGCTTCCCGCGACACCGCCTGTGGAGGAGCGCTTCGCGATCGCGGTGGAGCACGCGAAAATGGCGGAGCACTACGAGCTCGATCCACGCGGCGCGGCGATCGAGTTCCGCAAGCATCTCGGCTGGTACGTCAAGGGACTCCCGGGATCGGCGGAGCTGCGGCGCACGCTCCACCTCGTGGAATCGCTCGGTGCCGTCGAGACGATCTTTGGCGAATATCTGGAGGCGCGTCGCCGCGGTGACATCCGTCCCGATGGCGAGGTGAGCGAACTACCGCAGGACGTGGCGGCGTGATTCGCGAGCGCGTTCTGGCGCTGCTGCGCCAGGTCGCGAATGGCGAAGTGCCGGTGGCGGACGCGCTCGCGCGCCTGTCGCTGCCCGATACGGAGTCGCTCCCGTTCGCGACCATTGACCATCACCGCGCCCTGCGACAGGGTGTCCCGGAGGTCATTTTCGCCGAGGGCAAGACCAGCGATCAGGTGCTTGCCATTGCCCGGCAGCTCGTCGCGTCCGATGCCGGTGTGCTGATCACACGCGTGCCAGCGGAGTTGTGCGAGCCGCTCCACAACTGTTTCCCAGGCATGCAGTTGAGCGAGCTCGGCCGAATCGCCTATCTCCCGCCCACGGAGGCGCCCAGCGTGGGGGAGGGCGAGATACTCATCGTGACAGCGGGGACAAGCGATCTTCCGGTTGCGGAGGAAGCGGCGGTCACGGCGCGGGCATTGGGGAATACGGTGGCTCGCCTCACCGACGTGGGTGTGGCCGGCATCCACCGCCTCCTGTCGCGCACGGATGCGCTGGCCAGCGCCGCCGCCATCATCGTCGTGGCAGGGATGGACGGGGCATTGCCATCCGTCGTGGGTGGACTCGTTGCGGTACCGGTGATCGCCGTTCCAACGAGCATTGGATACGGCGCCAGCTTTGGCGGCGTCGCGGCGCTGCTCACCATGCTCAATAGTTGTGCGTCCGGCGTGACGGTCGTGAACATCGACAACGGCTTCGGTGCTGCGTTTGCTGCCTCGCGGATTACGCACGGCTATCACGCGCGCGTCGCTCAATCAATCTCACAAGTCACGCAAGCGTTGCACGCTAACTCATGATCTACATTATCATTGCAGATGCGATTGTAAGTAATATATCAGCCTATTACCATTGACGCGCAGCCCCTGTGGCGCTACATTGCCTGTCACGGGGGCGACTGGCTTCGACGGGGTAAGTGAAGCTGTGGCCGCGTGCCCAGGTTCTCGGGTCCTGGATAATCCCTCGGGAAACGCTACAACTGCCAACTCTAACTTGGCCCTGGCTGCGTAACTTCGGTTGACGCACCTGCCTGCCAGGTAGCCCTCCTGAGGCGACCTGATGGGTATCGCAAATTCGGGATAGTTCAGCGCTGCGTCTTCCGGCGTTGGGCAAAGGTTCTGAAGACTTGTTCAGCGGTGGGCCGCCCACTGGCCAGCAGCTGAAGACCTCAATCGGTGGGCTACGCACGTAGACGCTGTAGTCGATCGTATCTCGGACCGGGGTTCGAATCCCCGCGCCTCCATGCGACAGGCAATGCCAGTTGTACCGGGGAATGGGACAGTCCACATCGTCCCATTCCCCGTTGGCTATCTGCCCCCGAGCGCTTGCGTCCCGCGCCGCATGGTCGCATCGATAGAGCTGTGACCAGCAAAGCCAGCCAGTCGAAAGCATCGCACGATCCGGGCGCGGTGGTGGCACGGGAGCGGGCGGAAGCTGTCTCCGCGGATGCCGCCACGCCATTTCACCCCGCGAAAGGCCACACCCTTCGCTTCGGCACGGCGTCGTGGACCGATCCCTCCATCGTCAAGAGCGGCGTCTTCTATCCGGATGGCGTGAACACGCCGGAAGACCGGTTACGCTTCTATGCGTCACGGTTCTCGATGGTGGAAGTCGACTCGACCTACTATGCGCTTCCGGCGCGACGTGTCGCCGAACTCTGGGTCGAGCGCACGCCGGCGAACTTCACGTTCGACGTGAAGGCGCATGCGCTCATGACGGGACAGCCATCAGAAGTGCGGCGATTGCCCAAGGCGTTCCGCGATGCGCTGCCAGCAGAACTGAGCGAGAAGACACGCATCTACGGCAAGGATCTGCCCGGTGAACTGCTCGATGAACTCTGGCGCATCTTTCTTGACGCGCTCGCGCCGCTGCAGGGATCGGGAAAGCTCGGCTCCATTCTGCTCCAGTATCCACGCTGGTTCATGCCCGGCGAGGCCAGCACGGCGGCGATCCTCGATGCCAAACGTCGTCTCGCGGGCGAGGTCTGCGCCGTGGAGTTCCGCTCGGCGCGCTGGTTCGACGCGCGACATGCCGATGACACCATCCGCTTTCTGGAAGACAGCAAGCTGCCGCTCGTGATCGTGGATGAGCCGCAGGGCCTCGCGAGCAGCGTACCGCCCATCACCGCGGTCACATCCAGTGCGCTGGCGATTTTCCGGATGCACGGCCGACGCGTCGACACCTGGGAGCGCAAGGGTGTCTCCACGGTGGAGCGCTACCGCTATCTGTACGATGCGGACGAGCTGCTGGAGTGGGTGCCGCGCATTCAGTCGGTTGCGTCACGCGTGCGCGAAGCACACGTGCTCATGAACAACTGCTACGCGAACTACGGCACCACCAACGCGCTGGAGATCGCGGCGCTGGTGCGCTCCGCGTACAGCGAGCGGCGCTGACTCAGGACGACGCCAGCGCCGCCTGCGCTGCAGAGAGCCGTGCGATCGGGACGCGGTACGGCGAGCACGAGACGTAGTTCAATCCGGCCGTGTGGCAGAACGCGACCGAGCGCGGCTCACCGCCGTGCTCCCCACAGATGCCGACCTTCAGTCCGGGCTGTGCACGCCGTCCCTCCGAGACGGCATAGGTGATCAGCTTGCCCACGCCAAAAACATCCAGCACCTGGAACGGATCATCGGGATAGATGCCGCGATCCACGTAGAGCGGCAGGAACCGTCCCGCGTCGTCACGACTCAAGCCAAGTGTCGTCTGCGTGAGATCGTTCGTCCCGAAGGAAAAGAAATCGGCCTCGGCGGCAATCTCGTTGGCCGTCAGCGCCGCCCGCGGCAGCTCGATCATCGTACCAATGGTGTAGGGCAGTTCCTCGCCCATGGTGCCGAGCACCTGACGCGCGGCGTCCTCGATGATGGCGCGCTGATTGGTGAACTCCCTCACCGTGGACACGAGCGGCACCATGATTTCCGGTTTCACGACAATGCCGCGGCGCTTGGCGCGGACGGCCGCTTCGAAGATGGCGCGCCCCTGCATCTCGGTGATTTCGGGGTAGGTGATGCCGAGGCGGCAGCCGCGATGCCCGAGCATCGGATTCGTCTCCCGCAGCGATTCCACGATTCGAGCCAGCGTATCGCGTGGCATGCCGAGGGTGAACGCGAGGCGTTTGGCATCCTCGCCGCCGTGCGGCAGAAATTCGTGCAGCGGTGGGTCGAGCAATCGAATGGTGACCGGAAGTCCGTCCATCGCTTCGAAAATTCCGAGAAAGTCCTGACGCTGCATGGGAAGCAGCTTCGCCAGGGCGCGACGCCGGCCCGCCTCGTCGCGTGCCACGATCATTTCCCGCATGGCGGTGATCCGGTCTCCCTCGAAGAACATGTGCTCGGTGCGACAGAGCCCGATGCCTTCGGCGCCGAATGCCCGCGCGATGCGCGCGTCACCCGGCGTGTCGGCGTTGGCCCGCACACGCAGCACGCGGGCCTCGTCTGCCCACTGCAGCAGCCGGGAGAACGACTGGTACGTCGCGGAGGCATCGCCGCGCAGGGAGCCCGACACGACGCGGATGACATCGCTCGGCACGGTGGGCAGGTCGCCGACGAACACCCGACCACTGGCGCCGTCCAGCGTGATCCAGTCCCCCTCATCCACCTGGCGCCCATCCACGGTGAAGTGCCGGTGCACGGCGTCCACCGTGATCTCCTTGCACCCCACGACGGCACACTTGCCCATGCCGCGCGCGACCACCGCCGCATGACTGGTCATTCCGCCACGCGCCGTGAGCACCGCGCGCGCCGCGACGATACCGTGAAAATCCTCCGGTGTGGTTTCCTCACGCACGAGGATGACCTGCTCGCCTCCCGCGGCGCGCTGTTCGGCAACGTCGGGATCAAAGACTGCGACCCCGCTGGCGGCACCGGGACTCGCGGGCAGCCCGATGGCAATCGGAGTGGCCCGGGCGGCGGGATCAATGATGGGGTGCAGGAGCTGGTCGAGCTGCGACGCATCCACGCGCTGCACCGCCTGGGTCTTCGTGATCAGTCCTTCGGTGACCATCTCATCGGCGATGCGAACGGCGGCGGCCGCGGTGCGCTTGCCAGTGCGGGTCTGCAGCATGTAGAGCGCGCCACTCTCCACCGTGAACTCGATGTCCTGCATGTCGCGGTAGTGTTGCTCGAGGCGCTCCTGCGTGGCGAGGAGCTCGTGCCACGCAGCGGGAAGTCGCGTGGCCATCTCGTCGATGTGCAGCGGCGTCCGAATGCCCGCGACCACATCTTCACCCTGCGCGTTGACCAGGAATTCGCCAAAAAATCGCTTCTCGCCCGTGGACGGATCACGGGTGAACGCGACGCCGGTCCCCGAATCGTCACCCATGTTGCCGAACACCATCGCTACAATGTTGACGGCGGTCCCGAGTGTCTCCGGAATACCATTCACCTTGCGATAGTCCACGGCCTTCTTGAGTGTCCACGAGCGCCAGACGGCCTGCGTGGCGCCCCACAATTGCTCCTTCGGGTCCATGGGGAAGTCGTGGCCCGTGCGCACCTTCACGAGCTGCTTGTATTCTTCCACGAGGTTGCGCAGCGCGTCTTCGCTCAGCTCTGCGTCGGAAGACACGCCACCCGCAATACGCTTCGCCGTCAGGAGCTGCTCGAAGTGATGCGTGGGAACGCTCAGTACGACGTCGCCATACATCTGGAGGAAGCGGCGATACGAGTCGTATGCAAATCGGGCACTGCCACTTTGCGTTGCCAGACCCTGAACCGCGCGATCATTCAGTCCGAGATTGAGGATCGTCTCCATCATGCCGGGCATGGACACGGCGGCGCCGGAACGCACTGACACGAGGAGCGGGTTGGTCGCATCGCCAAGTGTGCGTCCCGTTACCTGTTGAAGGCGTTCGAGGTTGTGCTCGACTTCATCCTGCAGTGCATCGGGAACGGCGCCGTCGTGCAGAAAGGCAATGCAGGCCGAGGCGGCAATGGTGAATCCCGGAGGCACGGGAATGCCCAGGTTGGTCATCTCCGCCAGATTTGCCCCCTTGCCGCCCAGGATGGACTTCATGTCCCGGGTTCCTTCCGCCGTGCCGTTTCCAAAGAAGTAGACGTTCTGTGCCACGATGGCGACGCTCCGGCAAGGGTCTGGCCCGGCGCGCAGACCGGGCTACTTCATGTCTAGCAGCCGCACCCGAATCGCAACTTGTCCGGGTCCGTGGGTGGAGCAGTCGGATAGTCCCCGGAAAAGCAGGCGTGACAGAAACCGCCCGGTCCCCCCGGCACCGCCGCGAGCATCCCGTCGAGCGAGAGATATCCCAGCGAATCCACGCCCAGGTGGCGCGCGATCTCATCCACCGAAAAGTTCGCCGCAATGAGCTCCTCGCGCGACGGCGTATCGATGCCGTAGTAGCACGGGCCGGTTACCGGTGGTGACGCGATGCGCATGTGCACCTCTCGCGCGCCCGCGGCGCGGACCATCTGGACGAGGCCGCGGGTCGTCGTTCCCCGAACGATCGAATCATCCACCATGACCACGCGCTTTCCATCCAGCACTTCCCGTACCGCATTGTACTTCACCTTCACCTTGTGGTCGCGCCCCTCCTGTGAGGGCTGGATGAAAGTCCGTCCCACGTAGTGATTGCGAATCAGCGCGAACTCCAGCGGGAGTCCCGTTTCCTCGGCGTAGCCGAGCGCCGAGGCGTTGGCGGAATCGGGCACGCCGAAGACGAGGTCCGCGGTCGGCGCTGGCGCTTCCTGACCCAGCCGGCGCCCAAGGGCCCGGCGCGCGCGGTCCACGGAGCCACCGTCAAAGATGCGGCTGTCGGGTCGCGCAAAGTACACGAACTCGAACACGCAGCGTCGCTGCGTCATGGGCTCCAGCGCCTGCGTCGTGTGCATGCCGAGTTCATCGGCCACCACGATCTCGCCAGGCTGGACGTCCCGCAGGTATGTAGCCCCGACGATATCGAGGGCGCATGTTTCGGACGCAAAGACCACGGCGTTGCCCAGCGCACCCATGACAAGCGGGCGCCAGCCACGGGGGTCGCGTGCCGCCATGAGCGTATCGCCGCTCGCGACGACGAGCGAGTAGGCACCCTCCACGCCGCGCAGCGCCGCCGCCAGCCTGTCCTCCGGCCGCTCCGCATCCGATCGGGCCATCCGGTGCACGAGCACTTCGGAGTCCATGGTCGAATTGAAAATGGACCCTTCGTTCTCGAGTTCGCGGCGAAGCTCGGTGGCGTTGATGAGATTTCCGTTGTGCGCCAGCGAGATGTAGCCGCCGCGAAAGCGGACGAGCATCGGCTGCGCATTCTCGATCGTGGAAGATCCCGCGGTGCTGTAGCGCGTGTGGCCCAAGGCGAGCCGTCCGGTGAGCTCGCGCAGCCGGCCGGTGTTCAGTCCCTCGGAAACGAGTCCCATGCTGCGGACGGCGCGGCCGGTGCCCGTATCATCAACGGCCACGATCCCCGCCGATTCCTGACCGCGATGCTGCAGCGAATACAGCCCCAGGTGCACGAGCTTGCTCGCGTTCGACGAACCGCGAACGCCGAATATTCCACACATCTCAGAAACTGGCTGGTTGAGGGTGTTGCTCGAGGATCGCCATTTCGGATGGCGCCGGCGCCATGAGGCGCGGGATCGCGCCATGATACGCGCGCGCCAGTTCGTCCAGCACGACGTCCACCTGGCGGCTGGGCGTCGTGATCTGGAGACGCCCGCTCGCGGCGCGCACCGTACCGATCCGGCGTGCCGGCACACCATGGCGTGCCGCGATCTCCAGCACGGCCGTCGCATTCGCTGTGCTCACCAGAATGCGCGCCTGAGCCTCGCCGAACAGCAGCGCGCGATCCGGCAGCGCGCTCCAGCCATCGAGATCCACCGCCGCGCCCATGAGGTGCTCCTCGTCGCCGATCGCGCACTCGGCGAGCGCAACGGCGAGCCCGCCATCGCTGCAGTCATGTGCCGAGTGCACGAGCCCTGCGCGCGTGGCCTCGAGCAGCGCCGTGATCGTCATGCGCTCGCGTTCGAGGTCGCACTCGGGCGGCGCACCAGCCACGATGCCATGCACGTGGGCAAGGTACTCGCTGGCGCCCAGCTCGCTCGTTGGCTCGCCCAGCATCACGATCGCATCGTCGTCCGTGTGAAACGTGGATCTCGTGACATGCGCGAGCGACTCCACGAGACCGATCATGCCGATCACTGGCGTGGGATACACGGCGCCGGACGGACTCTCGTTGTAGAACGAGACATTGCCGCCGGTGACGGGCGTCTCGAGGGCGCGACAAGCCTCGCCGATGCCGGCTACCGCCTCGCGAAACTGATAGAACACTTCGGGTCGCCGGGGATTGCCGAAATTGAGACAGTTCGTGATCGCCATGGGCCGCGCCCCCACGCACGCGACGTTGCGCGCGGCTTCAGCGACCGCCACGCGTCCACCCACGCGCGGATCGAGATGCACGTAGCGTCCGTTGCCATCCGTCTTCATGGCGATGGCGCGATCCGTGCCGCGCAGGCGGATGACGGCGGCATCGCCCTGGCCCGGGCGCACCACCGTTGCGGTGCGAACGGTCGTGTCATACTGGCGATAGACCCAGCTCTTGCTCGCGATGGTCGGCGAGGCGAGCAGTTGCAGGAGCGTCCAGCCGGGATCCCGTTCCTCGGCGCGCTCCGGAATCGTGCTCACGTCACGCGCGCGCAGTGACGCGATCGCCTCGCTCTCGCGTGCAGGCGGCGAGTATACCGGACAGTCCGTCACGAGGCGCGACCCCGGAAACTCCGCGACCACGCGGTCGCCCTCTGTCACACGATACACGGGCTCCGCGATGACTTCGCCAATCACCTCGGCGGCGAGATCCCACTTCGCGAGAATGGCACGCGTCGCGTCCTCGTGACCACGTTTCGCGACCACAAGCATGCGCTCCTGCGATTCGCTGAGCAGAATCTCGTAGGGCGTCATCCCTTCCTCACGCACCGGTACCTTCGCGACATCGATCGTCACGCCGACATCGCCGCGAGCGGCCATCTCGGCGGATGACGAGGTGAGTCCTGCGGCGCCCATGTCCTGAATGGCCACGATGTGACCGCTCGCAATCAGTTCGAGGCTCGCTTCGAGCAGCAGCTTCTCCGTGAAGGGATCGCCCACCTGGACACGCGGCCGCTTGGCATCGCTCGCGGCCGACAGATCCTCGGAAGCGAACGACGCACCGTGAATGCCATCGCGGCCCGTGCGCGCGCCAACCGCGAGAATGGAGTTGCCAATGCCCTCGGCCCTGGCACGCATGAGCTCGTGCTCATGCAGCAGCCCCACACACATCGCGTTCACGAGAGGATTCCCCTCGTATGCGGGATCGAACACGACCTCGCCGGCTACCGTCGGGATGCCCACGCAGTTGCCATAGTCGCCGATGCCTTTCACGACGCCACCAAAGAGATAGCGTACGCGGGCACTGTCGAGTGATCCGAAGCGGAGGGAGTCGAGCATCGCGATGGGGCGTGCGCCCATGGTAAAGACGTCGCGCAGAATGCCGCCCGCGCCAGTCGCCGCACCCTGATACGGTTCGACCGCGGATGGGTGATTGTGCGACTCGATCTTGAACGCGATGGCGAGGCCGTCCCCGACCGCAATGACACCGGCGTTCTCACCCGGACCCTGCAGCACCCACGGCGCCTGTGTCGGCAGCGTCTTGAGCACGAGCCGCGAATGCTTGTACGAGCAGTGCTCATTCCACAACGCGCTCACGATACCCAGTTCCGTGAACGTGGGCGTGCGGCCCAGCAACGCGAGCAGTCGCTGGTACTCCTCCTCCGTGAGGCCGTGCTCGGCGACGAGCGCCGGAGTGATGGCCGGGTCGCCCGGGCGAGCCGTGACGGTCATGCGGAGACGCGGGCCAGCATGGATTGAAAGATACCCAATCCGTCGGTGGATCCGAGCACCGCTTCGACGGCGCGCTCCGGGTGTGGCATGAGACCCAGCACGTTGCCTTCGGCGCTCACGATGCCGGCAATCCCTCGCATGGATCCGTTGGGATTCGCCGCGGCCGTGACCGCGCCGGAGGCGTCCACATATCGGAACACCACGCGGCCCTCGCCCTCGAGCCGGTCGAGCGTGTCCGCATCCGCCGTGAAGCGTCCTTCACCGTGCGCCACCGGGAGGCGCAGGATCTGCCCGGCGGTGTACGCGTGTGTGAACATCGTGTCCGCATTCTCCACTCTGAGCCGAACCATGTCCGACACGAACCGGAGATTCTCGTTGCGCAGCAGTGCGCCTGGCAGCAGCCCCGCCTCACAGGCGATCTGGAAGCCGTTGCAGATCCCGATCACCGGTCCGCCGCGGTGCGCGTGGTCCACGACCGCGGCCATGATGGGACTGAACCGCGCGATCGCGCCCGCACGGAGATAGTCCCCATAGCTGAAGCCGCCCGGCAGGATGACGACATCAATCCCGGTGAGCGATGTTTCCTTGTGCCAGATGTACGCTGGCGCGGCACCGAGCAACCGCACCGCGTGCCAGGCGTCGTAATCGCAGTTGGAACCAGGGAACGTGACAATGCCTACCTTCATGCTGCCTCGACCTTCGCGATCTCGAAGTCTTCCGTGACAGGATTGGCCAGGAGCCGGCCACACATGTCACGAACGGATGTGGTGGCAGCTTCGGCGTCCGGCGCCGCGACGTCGAGTACGACGTGTCGTCCAATGCGCGCACCGGCCACCTCGTGAAATCCCAGCGAGTGCAAGGCGTCGGCGACAGCCTGGCCCTGTGGATCGAGGATGCCGCGACGCGGCACGATGTGGACGGACACCATGAATCGGCTCATTCGTCGCTCGGTGCGGAGTGGCGGCCCGCGGATGGAAATGGTGAACCACGCCGACGGCCACGCCGGCGATGGCGTGAGTCGCCCCCCGGGCGTTCCGCCATCTCGATGGAGCGTTCGAGGAGTGGCTCGTCCTCTTCGTCATCCAGCGGATCTGTCGTCGGCAGCCGATCCACCAGTCCAAAGAGGAACGTCTTGAGCAACCCGTAGGCCACATAGGCGACAAGCACCGGGAACGCAAAGCGCAGCGGGTGGACCAGCACGCCGACCACGATCGCCAGGAACAGGATGCTGCCCGCGATGCCCTTGGGACTGCGCAGGCTGATGGTGGGCGGTGCAGGGTAGAGCACGTGGCTGATCATGAGCAGGCTGAGCACCAGCATGACGCCCGGCAGCACGGTGTGCCACGGCCAGCCGCTCACCATGGTCTGCGTGTACAGGTCCGTCTGGCTGAACCAGTAGTAGGTCGCGAGGGTCATGCCCGCGGCCGGGCTGGGCAGCCCGTGAAATTGTGTCTTGGCGCGGCCGCCCTGCTCGATGTTGAAGCGTGCCAGGCGCATGACGGCACAGGCGATGAAGATGAAGCAGAACAGCCAGGCCCATCCATCGCGATTCAGGACGGCGAAGTACATGATGAAGGCCGGCGCGACGCCGAAGCTCACGGCGTCCACGAGCGAATCCAGCTCGACGCCGAAGCGGCTGCCGGTGCGGGTCATGCGAGCCACGCGGCCGTCCAGCGCATCCATGACACCGCCGAGCACCACGCACCAGCCGGCCCACAGGAAGTCGCCCCGGGTGGCGGAGACAATGGCGAACACCCCGAAGAACAGGTTGCCAAGGGTGAAGCCGTTGGGGAGCAGCACGACCGCGCGCCGCATGTCGGGACGCGTGAGATTGGGGCTCATGCGGGCAGCTCCGCGAGCACGGACGTGCCCGCTCTGGAGTGGTCGCCGACCCGCGTGCGCACGTGCGACTCGGGCGGCAGAAATACATCCACGCGCGAGCCGAACCGGATGATCCCCATCCGCTCGCCCTGCGCGGCCTGCGCGTCCATGGTCGCATAGGAGGCGATGCGCCGCGCAATCAGTCCCGCAATCTGGCGGACGAGCACGCGCGACGCCCCGGTCTGGATGCCGACGGACATCTGTTCGTTCTCAAGGCTCGCCTTGTCGCTCGCCGCATTGAGGAACTTGCCGGGATTGTAGTGCAGGTAGCGCACGACACCGTCCACCGGATAGCGATTCACGTGCACGTTGAAGACGTTCATGAAGATCGAGATCCGGAGGGCCGTGCCGCCCAGGAAGGCCGGTTCTTCGACGTTCGTGATCATGACGACGCGCCCGTCCGCGGGCGCGATCACGAGCGCCGCTCCGCGCGGCCCGTCACGCACCGGGTCGCGAAAGAAGTACACGACCCAGAGCGAGAGCACGAGCGCGATGATCGCCAGCAGCCAGAGCCCCCACGACCGCACCGCCAGCGCGAGCACGAACAGTCCAACGGTGACAATGGCGGCTATGACGATGAAGGGCACGCCTTCGCGCGCGACGTTCATGTGAGATCACGGGTGTCGAGCTCGCCTCCCGTGATGCGCCGGTAGGCTTCACGGTAGCGCGCGCTGGTGGCCTGCACGACGTCATCCGGGAGCGGAGGCGGCGGCGCGTCACCATTCCAGCGGCCGGCGGCGCGGAGACCATCCAGATAGTCGCGCAATGGCTGCTTGTCAAAACTGGGCTGTGGACCGCCAGGCTGATACGACTCGGCGGGCCAGAAGCGCGAGCTGTCCGGCGTGAGCACCTCATCGGCGAGCAGCATGGTGCCGTCGCTCCGCCGCCCGAACTCGAATTTGGTGTCGGCGACGATGATCCCGCGTCGCGCCGCCAGCTCGGCGCCGCGCGCATAGACGGCGCGACTCAGCCGTTCCAGCTCCGCCGTCTCCTCCACACCCACCATATCGCGCATTCGCGTGATCGTGATGTTCTCGTCATGTCCGGCCTCCGCCTTCGTAGCCGGGCTGAAAATCGCGTGGGGCAATCGCTCGCTCTGCCGCAATCCCGGGGGCAACGGCTCGCCGGCCAGCGTGCCGTTCGCCGCATACTCCTTCCACGCCGAGCCGGAAATATAACCCCGCACCACGCACTCCACGGGAACCACCCGCACGCGGGCGCAGAGCATGGCGCGTCCAGCGATGGTTGAGCGGACCTCCGCCAGCGCGGGAACCTCGCGCACAATCTCGCTCGCATCGGCCGAGATCAGATGGTTCGGCACGATATCCTCGAGGTGCCTGAACCACCAGGCGCTCAACTGGGTGAGCACGGCGCCCTTGAACGGAATGGCCTCCGCCATCACCACGTCGAACGCGCTCACGCGATCGGTGGCCACCAGCAGGAGACGCTCGCGATCCACCTCGTACACATCGCGCACCTTGCCTTGCGCGACCCGGCGCAGCGGGAGCGCACTGGCGCGCATCGGCGACGCGGGACTCATACGCGCGGGGCCTCCCGCGGCGTTCCTGCGGCGCTCGATTGCGCCAGGATCGGTGCGGCGACATCGCGCAGGAAGTCGTCCACCTGTTCCGGTGCGCGCCCCACGAAGTCGCGCGGGACGGCAACGCCGCGCATGTCGTCGAGGGAGAGACCGAACGCGTGGTCGTTCGCCAGTCGTTCCAGCAGGTCATTGTGCTCCGCACCATCCTTGAGTGCGCGCGCGGCGTCCAGGCTGTGACGCCGGATCACCTCGTGCGTGGCCTGCCGGTCACCGCCGGACTCCACCGCGCGAACCAGCAGCTTCTCGGTGGCCATGAAGGGCAGTTCGTCCATCAGTCGCCGGCGAATGCGCGCGGGATGCACCTCGAGTCCGCCCGCGACATTGGCCATGAGGAGGAGGATTGCATCGGTCGCGAGAAACGACTCCGGAATGACGAGCCGCCGGTTCGCGCTGTCATCCAGCGTCCGCTCGAAGTACTGCACGCTGTGCGTGTGGTTGGCGTTCTCTTCGAGCGTGATCACGAAGCGCGCCAGCGAGGAGATGCGCTCCGACCGCATGGGGTTGCGCTTGTACGCCATGGCGGACGAACCGATCTGCTCCGCCTCGAAGGGTTCCTCGATCTCGCCAAACGACTGCAGCAGACGAATGTCGCCCGCGAACTTCGCGGCGCTGGCCGCCACGCCGGCCACCACGCCCAGTACCTGCGCGTCCAGCTTGCGCGAATACGTCTGTCCCGTGACGGGCAGCGCGCGATCAAAGCCCATGCGCTGCACGACGAGTTCCTCGAGGCGCCGGACTTTTGCGTGGTCGCCATGGAACATTTCGAGAAAGCTGGCCTGGGTGCCCGTCGTGCCCTTCACGCCGCGCAATGGCAGCGTCGTGATCCGGTAGTCGAGATCGGCGAGGTCCAGCGCGAGATCCTGCATCCAGAGCGTGGCGCGCTTGCCGACGGTGGTGAGCTGCGCCGGTTGCAGATGGGTGTACGCCAGCGCGGGTTCGTCGCGCCAGCGCTCGGCGAACCCGGCCAGCTCGCGGAAGACCTCCCGCACCGCGTCGCGCAGCAGCTCGAGGCCACGCCGCATCAGGATCACATCGGCGTTGTCGGTAACGAACGCGCTGGTGGCCCCGAGGTGCAGAAACGGCCGCGCCAGCGGCGCGACATCGCCGAACGCGTGCACGTGCGCCATGACATCATGTCGGAAGCGGCGCTCGAACGCGGCTGCCTTCTCGAAGTCGATGTCATCGAGGTGTGCCCGCATCTGCGCGAGCCCTTCCTCCGTGATGCCCGTTACGCCCAACTCGTGCTCCGCCTCCGCGAGCGCGAGCCAGAGTCGCCGCCAGAGCACATGGCGCTGGCGGGGCGACCAGAGCTCGAGCATCGCGCCAGACGCGTAGCGCGCTGCGAGCGGGGAGGCATAGTGCGAAAACGCCGTCGTCACCGGATGCTGAAGTCCGTGGAATAGATCGCGCCGCCGCGCTCGAAGTACATGCGGATGTACCCGCGGCCGGAGAACGCTTCCAGCGCCTTCTGCACATCCTGCGCGCTCGTCACGGGCACCCGGTTGATCTGCACGATCACGTCGCCCTTCTGAATGCCCAGTTCGTCCGACACGCTCTGGCTCACGTTGTAGATCACGGCGCCGTGCGCGCTGCGAATGCCGCGCTCGGCCCGGATCGTCGGGGTGAGCGTGACGAGTTCGAGCTCCTTGAGCACCTGCACCTTGGGCGCGCTCACCTCCGGCAGGTCCGCCACGGTCACGGTCGTCGTGAAGACGCGTCCGTTCCGGCGCACCTCGAGCGGCACCTGCTGGCCCACGCGCAGCTCGAGCATCTCCGCTTCCCAGTCAAAGGGATTGCGCAAGGTGCGCTCGCCGGCCTTGAGCAACTGATCGCCTTCGTGCAGACCGGCCTTGTCCGCCGGTGAACCCGGCACGACCGAGTGAATGATCACGCCGGCACTGAGCACCTGCCTGGCATTGTCACCGGTGGGCAGCGTTTCCTTGATTCCCAGCCAGGGGCGCCGAATGGTGCCGTGTTCCAGGAGATCCTCGGCGACACGCTTCACGCGGTTGATCGGGATGGCGAATCCGATTCCGACCGAGCCACCCGACGGCGTGTAGATGGAACTGTTCACTCCGATCACCTCGCCCACCGCGTCCACGAGCGGTCCGCCTGAATTGCCGGGATTGATGGCGGCGTCGGTCTGGATCATGTCCACGTACGTGGCGCCGCCCTGCGCCTGCGCCGCGAGATTGCGGCCGGTACCACTGATCACGCCCGTCGTGACACTGGGTTCGGAATTGCCCAGGACGAATCCGTACGGATTGCCAATGGCGATGGCCCATTCGCCGATCAGCAGGTTGTCGGAATCACCGAGCTTGGCCACGGGGAGATTTTTCGCGTTGATCTTGAGCACCGCGAGGTCGTTGATGTCGTCCTTGCCGAGCAGCTTCGCCGGATAGGTGGTGCCGTCGCGCAGCGCCACGGAAATCGAGCTGGCTTCGTTGATCACGTGCGCGTTTGTCACGATGACGCCGTCGGGGCGGAGGACGAAGCCCGAGCCCAGTCCCGGAAGCGTGCGGTCGCCGCTCTGGCGCCCGAAGAAGGCGGCGAACGGATCAACGGGCGCGTGCTCCACGATCTGCGTCTGCACGGTCACGACCGTGGGCGACACGTCGCGAACGGCCTGCGTGATCAGCGTCTGCCTCCGCGGATCGATGGTCGTATCGCGTGCGTGCTCCGCCGCTGCCGCTACGGCGACGGTCAGCCCGCTCCCGCTGGCGCTGTCCCGCGACCCACCACCACACGCCAGCGTCGCCACGACAGCCAGTATCCAGCAGCGCGGCATCACGCGTGTCCCGAGCGCGTCTTGACGATCTGGCGGCTCCATTCGTGGAGAAAATGATCAAGGCCGAGATCGGTCAGCGGGTGCACAAGCGCCGCGCGAAGCACCGCGGGCGGTACGGCGACAACATCCGCGCCCGTGCGGGCCGCGTCGACAAAGCGGCGCGGCGTACGAATCGAGGAGGCGAGCACTTCACACTCCACGCCGGAAAGATCGAAGATGCGGCGAATGTCTTCGACGACGGCAATGCCATCACTTCCCGCATCATCCAGCCGCCCGATGAACGGGCTGACATAGCTCGCGCCGGTTCGCGCGGCGAGCAGTGCCTGCGACGCGCTGAACACGAGCGTGATGTTCACCGCGAGACCGTCGCCCACGAGACGCCGTGCCGCCACCAGCCCCTCTTCGATCATGGGCACCTCCAGGACCACGCGGTCGGAGACACGGGCCAGCTCCTTCCCCTCGCGGTACATCCCGTCCGCGTCCACTGAAATGACCTGCACCGTCACGGGCCCGGGAACCGAGCGGCAGAGCTCCGCCACGTGTGCATGGTGATCGCGGTCCACACACTCACGCGCGAGCAACGCCGGATTCGTGGTCACGCCATCAATGAGACCCGTGTTCAGCGCCCAGCGGATTTCATCGAGATTCGCCGTATCCAGAAAGATTTTCATTCGGGTGCGAGATAGAGGTCAGGCGGATAGCGAACGACGTCGAGAAACAGCGCGTGAGCCGGCGCGGGCGCCGAGGTGCTCCGATTGTCGGGTGCGCCGAGCAACTGCTCGATACTGTCCGGATCCCGGCGACCCGCGGCGGCATCCAGCATTGTGCCGACGATGAAGCGCACCATGTGATGCAGGAAGCGGTTCGCCTCGATCTCGAACACGAGGCCGCCCGGCCGGTCCCGCCACCGGGCCTCGAGCACGCGACACGCATGCGTATCGTGTTCGGGCGCCGTGCCCTGGACCGCGAACCCCAGAAAGCGATGCTCGCCCTGGAGAGCCCGGGCGCCCGCGTCGAGAATCGTCCGATCGAGCGCGTGTCGCACGCTCAGCTCCCACCGGCGGCGAAAGGGCGATTGCGCCTCAGCATCCGTACCGACCTGATAGCTGTACCGCCGGGCGACCGCGCTGTACCGAGCATGGAACGCCGGCACCATCTCATGTGCCGCGGCGATCCAGACATCAGGGGCCAGCAGCGCATTCAGCGCGCGGTGCAATGCGCACGGCGTCCATTTATCCGGAACGCGAACACCAACCGCTTGTCCTCGCGCGTGCACGCCCGCATCTGTCCGTCCCGATCCGATGGCGGTAACAGGCCCCCCGCACAGCCGCGCCAGCACCCTCTCGAGCTCGCCCTGCACGGTGCGCTGCCGTGGTTGCCGCTGCCACCCCGCGAACCCCGCCCCATCGTAGTGCATCACCAGCTGCACGGTGCGCTCCGGCATGTGAGAGAACATACCCGCACACCTTTCAGTGTCAAGCAAGCTCGCATGGTGGAACCGATTGACAGTTCAACACCTACGTCTCTACATTGCGCTTCCCACTCCACCCCGCCGTACCTGCCCCGAATCGGCGCCGATGCCCCCTCGCACTCTTGCCTCGCTTGCGCACGCGCTCGGCGCGGCATCCGATCTGGACGCCGCGCTCGTGGCGCTGGGTGAGGCGCTGGCGGAGGTAGACCGCTCCGCACGACTGGCGCTGCTCACGTTCGACGCGCGGCGGCAGCTCTTCCGCGATCGCCTCACGCCGGCTGATGACAAAATCGTGCGCGAGCGCATTGACACCACGTTCGATCACCTCCCGGCACGCGTGCGCCAGCAAGTCACCAAGGGCGGGCAGTTCGCCGATCTCGGGGACGACTCCGACGAATACCTCCGCCTCTTCGGCCTCTCGCTCACGTCGGGCGAGGACGGGCTCCTGGCAATTCGCGGCATCACCCACGACGGACCGCTCGCCGCCGTGTTGCTGCTGGTCGAGTCGCGACGGTTCTTTGGCACCCGTGTCGTCGAACGCTTCGCCCCATCGGCAGCCCTGTTCGAGCTGGCGCACGCGCGCTTCGCCGAGCGCGACGCGCGCGATGAGGCGGTGCATACGCTCGAAGACGTCACGCAGCGCGTGCACGGTGAGTACGTGAAGCGGCTCGCCGCGCTGGAGCAGGAGCTGGCGCAGGCGCGCAATACGCCCCAGGCCACAGCCGCTGTGGCACCGGAGCGCCTTGTCGCGCTGGAGCGCGATGCCGCCCGGGCGCGAGAAGATGCCCGGCGCGCCGCGCGCCGGGCCGAAGCCGTGGAGGGGCAGGTCACCGCCGCGGTCAGCCAGCTCGAGCAGGCGCACATCGAGCTGCATCGTCGCAGCGAGATGCTCCGCCAGAAGACGCGTACCCTGTATCTCATTGATCGCGTGCTCACCCTGGATGCCACGACCGCCGATCCGAGAGCGCTGGCCGACGGACTGCTGGCGCTCGTGGGCGATGACATGCAGGCGCAGCGCTGCTCACTCGTGCTGCGCGTGCCCGGCGCCAACGAGCTCTATATCGCCGCGGCCACCGGGCTGGCCCCGGAAATCGCCGAGGGCAAACGGATCCGGATCGGCGAAGGGGTGTCGGGCAAGGTCGCCGCGAGTCGCGAGCCGCTGCTGGTGACCGACGTCACGCAGACGCAGGGGCATCCACTGCTGCACGATGAATACTTCACCACGGGCTCCTTCATCAGCTTTCCGCTGGTATACCACGACGAGCTGGTGGGCGTCCTCAATCTCACGAATCGCGCCTTGCGCGGGGTATACGTGGAAGAGGACGTGGAGCGCGTGCGCATTCTGGCACTGCTCATCTCGCTCATCGCGTGGCGCGCGGTGCTCCCCGAACGGCTGCTCGAGTCGATCGGTGTCCGCTGATCCACTTCGCCTGGCGATTCGCCGGCTGGCGGCGGGTAGTTCGCTCTCCATGCAGGACACCGCCGACGCCTTCGATGTCATCATGCGCGGGGAAGCCTCGCAAGCGCAGGTGGCGGCGATTCTCATGGCGCTCCGCGTCAAGGGCGAGACGGCCGCCGAAGTGGCGGGAGGTGCACACGCGATGCGGCGCGCCATGCTGGCGCTGCCGGTGCGCGAGCCCGCCTCGCTCGTGGACACCTGCGGCACCGGGGGAGGGGCGATTTCGACCTTCAACATCTCGACTGCGGCCGCGCTGCTCGCGGCTGGAGCCGGCGTTCGCATCGCCAAGCACGGGAACCGCTCCTTCACGTCGCAGTGTGGCAGCGCGGATGTGCTCGAAGCACTCGGCGTGCGCATCGAGATGCCGGTGGACGCGATGCGCCGCGTGCTGGAGGAGACCGGCATCGTGTTCATGTACGCGCCGAGCATGCACCCTGCCATGCGCCACGTCGGGCCCGTCCGTCGTGATCTGGCGATCGGGACGGTCATGAACATCCTCGGTCCACTCGCGAATCCCGCCGGTGCGGGGCGACAGGTGGTCGGCGTGTCCGACCGCGCGCGTCTGCCACTGCTTGCGGGCGCGCTGGCTGCGCTGGGTTCGTTGCACGCCCTGGTCGTGTACGGAGAGCCCGGACTGGATGAGATCTCGCCGCTGGGCTGTACGCACGTGCAGGAGGTTCAGAATGGGGCAGTCCGGAGCTGGACGATCGACCCGGAGCGATTCGGGTTGGGCGGAGCAATGCCGGAGGAGCTTGCGGGTGGAACGCCAGCAGACAACGCGAGCGCCATCGTGGACGTGCTGGGTGGACGTCGCCATGGTGGCGCGCGTTCGGCGGTGTTGCTGAATGCCGCCGCCGCCATCTACGTGGCAGGTTCGGTCACCAGCTATGAGAACGCGCTGGCTCTGGCGCAGCGCGCGCTGGATGACGGGCGAGGCCAGGATGCCCTGGATCGGCTGCGCAGCGCCACGCAGGCGCACGAGGCGCGTCAGTAGCGGCGCAGCACTCCGACCACCACGCCCTGGATCGTGACGTCGTTCTCGTGAACGTACATGGGGCGCATCGTCTCATTGGCCGGCTGGAGACGAATGCGCCCATCGCGCTCGCGATAGAACTTCTTGACCGTGGCCGCGGTGTTGTCGATGAGCGCGATGACCGTTTCCCCGTTATCGACGGCGGCGCGCTCGTTGATGACCACGAAGTCGCCGTCGCGAATCTGCTCGTCGATCATGGAATTTCCGCGTACGCGCAGGACATAGTGATTGCCGCCGCGATGAATGAAACTCTCCGGCACGATGACGGTTTCATTCACTTCGAGTGCCTCGATGGGCACCCCCGCGGCGACGCTGCCCAATAGTGGAAGCTCCACGCCGCGAGGGTAGACCTCGGACGGAAGAATCTCGATCGCGCGGCTCTCGTTGTAGGAACGCTTGATGTATCCCTTGCGCTCGAGGTTGCTCAGGTGCTCGTGAACCGTTGCTAGCGAGGTATAGTTGAATTGTCGCGCGATTTCCTCGAAACTGGGCGCATAGCCGTTGCCATCCGCGTAACTGGTGAGGAAATCGAGAATTTCGCGCTGTCGCTTTGTGAGCGTCATCTCCAGCTCCATGCCGGGGTAGGAATCGGGCGGGCACATCTGTCGCCCTGCTACCGAACGGAAGCCGAATAAACTCTAACCGAAGATTGCCCGAAGTGCAAGTGTCCAGGCAGCAATGGAGCCCCCCGGCGGGCACGCTGGGACGAATCGTCGCGGAATCCCATGCACGCGTAGCCGGATTGCTGGGAAACCGGCGCGCGGTACAGGAGATCGAGCGTGCGGTTGCCGCGGTACCGGCCGCGCCATCATTCCTCGCGGCGCTCCGGCGATCTGACATCGCGCTCATCGCCGAGGTCAAGCGCAGATCCCCGTCCAGGGGTGAGATCAACGCGGCGCTGTCGGCACGGGAGCAGGCTGCGGCGTACGCCGCGGGCGGAGCCGCGGCGCTATCCGTGCTGACGGAGCCCGTCCACTTTGGCGGCTCGCTGGACGACCTGCGCGCGGCCAGTGGCGTCGTGGCCGTGCCCGCGCTGCGCAAGGATTTCATCGTGCACGAGGTGCAACTGCTGGAGGCGCGCGCCAATGGTGCCGCCGCGGCCTTGCTCATCGTGCGCGCGCTCGCGCCGATCGAATTGGAGACGCTGGTCCTGCGGGCTCGCGCCGTGGGACTCGAGCCCCTCGTCGAAGTGCACAGCGACACCGAACTGGATCGAGCGCTGACGGCTGGCGCGCGAGTGATCGGCGTGAACAATCGGGACCTCGAGACGCTGCAGATTGACGCCGCGACGGGCGACCGATTATTGCCGCTCGTGCCTCGCGCCTGCATCGCCGTCTCCGAGAGTGGCATGCTGGCCCGCAGCGACGTGGAACGGGCGGCACGCGCGGGAGCTGACGCAGCGCTCATCGGATCGGTGCTGTCCGCAGCAGCGGACCCGGAGCGTGCGCTGCGCGCGCTCACCGGTGTGCCCCGGAGCACGCGTGAGCGTTGACATCAAGTTCTGCGGAATGACGCGCGAGGACGATGTCGCGATGGCTGTCTCATTGGGCGCCGGGTACGTGGGCGTCATTTTCGCGGCGGGACCCCGGCACGTGAGCGCCGCGCGTGCCAGCCGCATTCTGAGTGCCGCGCGCGGCGAGGCGGCGCGCGTCGGCGTGTTCGCCGGGCAGACCGACGAGGAGATCGCGCGGGTGGCCCACGATGCCGGGTTGGACATCGTGCAGTTGCACGGTGGCGTGAACGCCGTGCGCGTCCGGGCGCTTCGCGAGCGCCTCTCGCTGCCCGTGTGGGCCGTGGTGCCCGTACGGGATGCGGCTTCCCTGGATGCCGTGGCGGAGCTCGACGACGTGGCGGACGGTGTGCTGCTTGATACCTTCACGGCGGCGGGCACGACCGGCGGCACTGGTACGCCATTCAACTGGCACCTGGTTGCCCGGGCGCAGCGGCCGTGCCATGCCATGCTCATTGCGGCAGGCGGCCTGAATCCGGACAACGTCGCCACGGCGGTCCGTGTGCTGTCGCCCGGAGTGGTGGACGTATCGTCCGGCGTGGAGCGCGTCCCCGGCATCAAGGATCACGATCGCATGCGCGCCTTCGCGGCCGCCGTGCGACAGGCGAGCGGAGAAACATGAGCAGTGTGATCACGCCACCGGAGCGCTTCGGGGGATTCGGCGGCAAGTACGTTCCCGAAACACTCATCCCGTCGCTGGCGGCGCTGGAGCAGGCCTTCAGTGAGGCGCGGCGCGATCCAGCCTTCCAGGCCGAGCTCGACGGATTGCTCTCTACCTATGTGGGTCGTCCTTCTCCAGTGAGCCACGCGGGCCGGTTGTCGGTTCTCGTCGGCGCGCCGGTGTATCTCAAGCGCGAAGACCTGAATCACACCGGCGCACACAAGATCAATAACACGCTGGGGCAGGTGCTCCTGGCCCGGCGAATGGGCAAGCGCCGCATCATTGCGGAAACCGGCGCTGGGCAGCACGGCGTCGCCACCGCCACGGTCTGCGCGAAGTTTGACCTGCAGTGCGTGGTGTACATGGGCGAGGAAGACATGCGGCGCCAGGCGCTCAATGTCTTCAGAATGCAGCTGATGGGGGCAGAGGTGCGACCGGTGCGGTCAGGCACGCGCACGCTCAAGGATGCGACGAATGAAGCCATCCGGGACTGGGTAACGAACGTGACGGACAGCCACTACATCATTGGCTCCGTGGTGGGGCCGGCGCCGTATCCGTACATGGTGCGCGAGTTCCAGGCCGTCATCGGCCGGGAAGCGCGCGCCCAGATGCTGGCGCTCGCCGGACGGCTGCCCCGGACGGTCGTGGCCTGCGTGGGTGGCGGCTCCAACGCGATCGGCATCTTTCACGACTTCATTCCCGACATGGATGTGGAGCTCGTCGGCGTCGAAGCGGCCGGCGAAGGGCTGGCGAGCGATCGCCATGCCGCGTCACTGTCACGCGGCACGCCAGGCGTCCTGCATGGGTCACGCAGCTATCTGCTGCAGGATGAACACGGCCAGGTGCATCCCGCTCACTCGATTTCCGCGGGGCTGGATTACCCGGGCGTTGGTCCCGAACACAGCTTCCTCAAGGACAGCGGTCGCGCGACGTACGTCTCTGTCACTGATGCGGAGGCGCTCGATGGGTTCGCGCTGCTGAGCCGGCTCGAAGGCATCATTCCCGCGCTGGAGTCCGCCCATGCCATCGCGTGGGTCGCAGCGCAGCGCGGGCGCTGGGCGCCGTCCGAGCCGGTACTCGTGTGTGTCAGCGGCCGCGGGGACAAGGACGTGGTGCAGGTGAGCGAGCTGCAGGAGCGCGCGCGGTGACGCTACCGGCCACGACGCCCGCTCCGCAGCTCCAGGACGCTCTGCCCGAACTGCCGTTCCCGGTCGCGCTCGTCGAAGAGTTCATGCGCTGTCTGGCGCGTGCCGTCAAGACGCACCAGCTCTATCTCCCCAACAATCCCATCTATCAGCGCGCGATCGAGCAATTCCAGCACGCGTTCGTACCGATCTGGGCGCACACGTCGGAGCTCGTCCTGAGCATTGGCGAGTCCGAGTTCACCTGGATGGAGCGGGTTGTCCTGCACGACCCGTCGCGTACCGAGAGTCTGGCGTGGGTGTTCTTCAAGGATGGGCTGCGCGAGCTGACTGTGCAGCAGGGTTTCGAGGTCGACGAGAGTACGGCATTGCTCGACATCCTGCAGCGCGTGCGCAAGGCCGCGCCAGACGAAGATGATCTGCTCACGCTGCTCTGGGAGCAGGAATTCAGCTTCCTGCGCTACCGGTACGTGGACGTCGGAGTGGATGGCGTCATCCCCATTCAGCCGGACGAAGCCGCCACGCACACCAGACAGCTGCCGCTGGTGGACATTCGCGCCGAAACGGAGGAGATCGCGCGGCAATCGGGCATCGTGCGCATGGAAGATCTCGATTCCGCGCTCTACTTCCTGGACGAATCGGAAATCGAGTACCTCCACACGGCGATTCAGCGCGATCAGCACGAGAATCCGCGACCGAACGTGCTGGCGATCGTGTTCGATATTTTCGAGACGCAGTCCGATCTGCAGGTCCGGCAGGAGGTGTGCGAGATCCTCGAGGGCTTCCTGCCCATCCTGCTCTCGGCCGGCGACTACGGAGCGGTAGCGTACGTGCTGCGCGAGGCTGAGGCACTTCCCACACGGCGGCCCGACCTGCAGTCGGAAGTCGTTGACCGATTGGGCCGGCTTCCGGAGGCCATCAGCGCGGCGGGCGTGCTGCCGCAACTGCTGCAGTCGCTGGATGACGCTACGGTACTGCCGGCACACGAGGATCTCGACGCGCTCTTCGCGCAGCTCCTGCCGTCCACACTCGGACTGGTCCTCGGATGGCTGAAACAGGTTCGCCGTCGCGAGCTGCGTGAAGTGCTCGAAAGCGCCGCGACACGACTCGCGGCATCGCACACCGGCGAACTGCTCAAGTTGATGCTCTCCAGCGATGCGACCGTGGCGATAGAAGCCATGCGGCGGGCCGCTGAACTGAAGACTCCGGCGGCCGTCGGCCAACTCGGAAAGGTCATGGCGTCGGGCACACTCGAAGCCCGACAGGCGGCGGCCGCCGCACTCGCGGGGATCGGATCGCCTGGCGCCATGCGCCTCCTTGAGAACGCGCTCGACGATGAGGACCGGGAAATCCGCGTCATCGCCGTGCGTGCCGTCGGCCAGGCGGGGCATCGCAGTGCGCTGCCCCGGGTCGAGAGCGTGGTGCGGGGCACGACCGCACGGGCCGCCGATCTTACCGAGAAGATGGCCCGGTTCGAGGCGTACGCGCTTCTGGCGGGCGAGGCTGGCGTGGAGGCGCTGGATGCGCTGCTCAACGCGCGCGGCTCGCTGCTGCGCCGCAAGGTGGAGCCGGACATTCGGGCCTGCGCGGCCATGGCGCTCGGCCGCATCGGCAGCGAGAGTGCGCTCGAGGCGCTGCGCCGCGCCGCCGGCGACAAGGATCCGCGCGTGCGGAGTGCCATCAATCGCGCACTGCGCGAAGGTGACGCATGACCAACGCCGCGATGCCGGCGGCACCCGCGCCGCCCACGCAGGAGGTGGGCGAGCGCGGCAACGACGGGTATCTCCGCAAGGTCGGGCGCGATCTGCTCTTCGCGGCGCACGGCGCGCTGCGCTCCGTCAAGCTGTATCCACCGGATAACCCGGTGGTGCAGAAGACGATCGACGAGGTACTGCGCCAGGCAGAGGAAATCATCCGCCGTGAGGGAGAACTCGACATTCGGGTGGCAGGCGAATTCATCTTCGTCAACGGCACGCGCTTGCGACTCGAGCTCGACACCTACGCGAGCTTCACGCGCATCATCTCCGTCTTTCGGGAGAGCGGCGTCGGATTGTGCCGGGTGGCGGACGGCTCGACGGCTCGCGATTGGGTCGTGTTCCTCACGCTGCTGCAGTCGCCGGCGGCCGGCTCCGACGAGGAACGCCTCGAGGTGCTGGCAACCAGGCTCGCCGACGCGTCGGTGTCCGTCTTCGATCTCGGCCCGCCGCCCGCCGCCGACGAGGACGAGCTCGAGCGCGCACGCGCCGCGGCCAAGCGTACCTACGCGCAGTCGGTGTCGGTCACCAAGGAAGTCATCAACTCGGTGCGCATGGGCCGCAGCACCAGCATCAAGCGGATCAAGCGCGTGGTGCAGGGCATCGTCGACCAGATTCTCAACGAGGAAACATCGCTGCTGGGCCTGACGACGCTGCGCGACTACGACGAGTATACGTTCGTGCACAGCGTGAACGTGTGCATCTTTTCCGTTGCGCTGGGCCGCAAACTGGGCCTCACGCGACTGCAGCTCTATGATCTTGGCGTGGCGGCGCTCATGCACGATCTGGGCAAGGCGCGCGTGCCGATCGACGTGCTCAACAAGTCGACGGATCTGTCGGAGACGGATTGGCGCGCCATCGCGGCCCATCCGTGGCTGGGTGCGCTGCAACTGTTCAAGCTGCGCGGTCACACCGAGGTCCCGTACCGCGCGATCATCGTGGCGTATGAGCATCACATGAAGACGGATCTGAGCGGCTATCCGCATCATCTGCGGCCGCGCGAAATGGCCATTTTCAGCAAGATCGTCGCCGTCGCTGATGCGTTCGATGCGGCGACTTCGCGACGCGTGTATCAGGCGCCGACCTCGCCGGCCGACGTGCTGCAGGAACTGCGCGGCAACCCGCGACGCGGAATGGACCCGGTCATCGTCAAGGCCTTCATGAGCCTCGTGGGCCACTATCCCGTGGGTACATTCGTCGTGCTCGATACGCTGGAGCTCGCCGTTGTATACGCCACGAACGGGTCAGGTGATGCTGTGGCGCGACCCGTCGTCAAGATCGTGAGCGACGAGCGCGGCAACACCTTGTTCCCCGGGACGCTGGTGGATCTGATGGAACGCGACGAGTCCGGGACCTACAAGCGGACGATCATCAAGGTGACCGACCCGGAGCGGTACGGTATACGTGTCAGTGACTACTTCGCCTGATCTCTTCGTGCGGCGCTTCGCCGCCTTGCGGGCCGACGGTCGCAAGGCGCTGGTCGTCTATGCGACGGCGGGACATCCGGACCGCGCAGGCTCCCTGGCGTTGCTGCGCGGCGCGGCCGGCGCCGGCGCGGACATCATCGAGATTGGCATTCCTTTCTCGGACCCGCTGGCGGACGGTCCCGTGATCCAGGCAAGCTCGCAGCGTGCCCTCGCGCTCGGCATGACCTTCGATGGCGCCCTCGATCTGGTGGCGGAGGCGCGCCTGTCGGTACCTGTCGTGCTGTTCACCTATCTCAATCCGCTTCTTGCGGCGGGCCCCAATGCGCTCGAGCGAGGCGCTCGGGCCGGGGCCAGTGGCATTCTCGTCACTGACCTGCCGGTGGGCGCCGACGCAGCGCTTGAACACCACATCGGTGACGGTCCGCTCGCGTTCATTCGACTGGTTGCTCCAACCACGCCGGCGCAGCGCATGGCGGCGATCGCACGCCATGGCAGCGGTTTTGTGTACCTGATCAGCCGCCTTGGCGTCACGGGCGAGCGCGACGATGTGCCAGCCGATCTGCCCGCGACCATCCAGCGGCTGCGCGCAGTCACGACATTGCCGATCTGCGTCGGCTTCGGCATCTCCCGCCCCGATCAGGCCGCGGCCGTCGCGCATCTTGCGGACGGTGTCGTGGTGGGCAGCGCCGTCGTGCACGCGGCGGACACGGATGTCGAGCGTGCGATCGACCTGGTCGGGTCGTTGCGCGCAGCCATGGACAGCGCGACAGTCTGAATCAGCGTCCCTGGCCCGGGCGCATGTCGCGTCGCAGCGCCCGCTCCAGTTGAGCATCCGGATGCACGAAGACGGTGCGACATCGTTGCACCACGACGAGTCCCGGCGCCCCGCCGCGCGGTTTGCGCACGTATTTGCGCCGCGTCCAGTCCACTGGCACAAGCGCCGATCCGCGCGACTTGCTGTGCCAGGCGGCGAGCATGGCCGCCTCTCGCAGGTCGCGCTCCGGCGGTGCATCGTCATGCGTCCAGCGCAGCACGACGTGCGCGCCGGCATTGTCGCGCGCGTGCAACCAGATCTCGTCTGGACCAGCGGCATGGAATGTCAGCTCGTCGTTGGAGGCCGCGCCGCGTCCGACCCAGATATCCAGTCCGCCGGAGGAGCGATAGGTGCGAAAGGGGCTCGGCCGGGAGCGCACGGATCGTGCGGCACGGCGCGGCAATGGTGATCCCGACGGTTCATCGGCGCCGGTCGCGGGGTCGCGCAGGCCCAGGGCCGCAAGGCGTTCGGGGAGCTGCGCGAGCGCGCGTTCCATGGAGCGGACGGTGGCGTAGAGTCGCGTCGCGGCCTCCTGCGCCGTCTCTCCGCGCCGTCGTTCGACCTCAACGCGCGTGCCGCCGCCCACTGTTATTTCCTCCGGAGCGGGCACGCTGCCGAGTGCCATGAGCGCGTCCGCCGCTGCGCGGTAGTGCGGTGCGGCAGTCGCGCGCTCCAGCTCCGCGCGCATCCGCCGCCGAGCGCGCTCGGTGCGGTCATCGCCGCCAGGTGTTGCCACCGGTGCAGCGGACGTCTGCTCGGAAATGATGAGCGATGTCGCGGCACGTCCATTCTCGCACATCGGGAAGGGAAGCAACTCGTCACCACACCACGTGGGTTCCGGCTCCGGCATCGAACAGAGAAACTCGTACAATTCCCACGCGCGCCGCGGCTCCCGCACCAGCCAACGGGCGACGTGTACACTCATCCATCGCGCCGCAAGCAGGGCACGAGTGTCGCCTGCTGCCACCGCCGACTCGAGCGCCGTGCGATCCAGCAGCGGTCGCGGTGCGGCCGTCGGCGGCAGGCGTCCGCCGAGCGACGCGACTATCTTCCCCCCTGCCTCGCGAAGCAGCGCGGCGCGACCGGATGGTATGGCACTGATTTCGAGCGTGGCGTTCCGTGCGGCGGAGCCGCGAAACCGGCCTTCATGCGACAGCGTGACAACGAGGCGACGATCATCAACCGGCGCGAACACGTGACGCACAGTCCAGCGCTGGAGCAGCGTGCCGACCGGAGCGCCGGCATACTGCTTCACGGGCACTTCAGGCGACGCGAGGTCGAACACCACCGCCGGCTCCGATGCCGGATGCACAGCCACGCGGCGGGCAGACCCATCCACGAGGATGCCGCGCACGGGCTGCCCGGTCCAGCGGCTATCGAGCTCGCGCGCCAGGTAATGGGCGGTCAGACTATCCACGGAAGAGACTCGTTTGACATGGCCGCAGAATGGACCTATCTTCGCACGCTGTCAACAGATGCGTGATATCGCCTACATTGCGCTTGGCTCCAATCTGGGCGACCGTGCCGGCTATCTCGCGCGCGCCCGCCGCGCGCTCGCGGCGCTTCCGCTGAGCCGCCTCCTTGGCGCATCTTCCATCGAGGAAACCGCGCCGCTGGGGAATCTCCCCCAGCACAGGTATCTCAATCAGATGGTCGCGCTGGAAACGGAACTCTCGCCTCGCGAGCTGCTCGACGCACTGCATGCGATCGAGCGCGCCGAGGGTCGGGTGCGAAGCGAACGGTGGGGACCACGTACCCTGGATCTTGATATCGTAATGTTCGCCGTCCAGACAGTAGACGAACCGGGACTGACCGTTCCCCATCCGGGGGCGTACACGCGGGAATTCTGGACGCGGGAGCTGGCTGAACTAAGAGGACACGGTGAGTAGCGCGCCGGAGGCGCCGCGCGAGCGCCCCGTGACGACGCACGATTTTGTGGCGCGCAAGGGAAGTGCGCAAAAGCTCGTGGTCGTCACGGCATATGATGCGCTGTTCGGCCGCCTGGTGGACGAAAGCGGCGTGGATGCCGTGCTGGTGGGGGACTCGTTGGCGAACGTGGTGGCCGGACTGGAGTCCACGCTCGCGGTGACGCTGGATCAGATGATCTATCATGGGCGCATTACGCGACGCGGCGTGACGCGGGCCCTGCTGATCATCGACATGCCGTTTCTCACCTACCAGGTGAGCACGGAGCACGCACTGCTGAACTGCGGGCGCGCCATCCAGCAGACCGGCGCGCAAGCGGTGAAGCTCGAGGGCGGCAGCGCGGACATCGCGCGCACGGTTCGTGCACTCACCGCAATCGGGATTCCCGTGATGGGTCACCTCGGTTTCACACCGCAGTCCGTTCACGCGCTGGGCGGATTTCGCGTGCAGGGGCGCGACGATGCCGCAGCGCGTCGGCTTCTCGAGGAGGCCAGGCGGCTGGAGGAGGCCGGGGCCTTCGCCCTGGTGCTCGAGCTCGTGCCTGCGGCGGTTGCCGCGACTATCACCCAGGCCGTATCCATCCCCACTATTGGCATCGGGGCCGGGCCAGCGTGCGATGGGCAGGTCCTGGTGCTGCACGACATGCTGGGTCTCAACGATCGTTTCACTCCGAAATTTCTGAAGCGCTACGCGACACTCGCGGCCGATGTGCATGACGCCATCGGGCGGTTCCGCGACGACGTGCGCGCCGGGCGGTATCCTGATGACGAGCACAGCTTCTAGTATCCGGGTCATCACCTCGGTCTGCGGCATGCGCAGCGCGCTGGCGGACGCACGGCGGGCGCGAACGCCTGTCGCGCTGGTGCCAACGATGGGCGCGTTGCATGAAGGGCATCTGCAACTCGTGGACGAGGCGCGCCGACATGGCGGGATCGTGGTCATGAGTGTCTTTGTCAATCCACTGCAGTTCGGTCCGCACGATGATTTCCTGCGCTATCCGCGCGATCTCGATGGGGACGCGGCGAAGGCCGAGCGACGCGGCGTCGATCTGCTGTTCGCGCCGGGTGTGGAGGAGCTGTATCCGCCGGAGCGCAGTGTGGTCGTCACGCCGCTGGGACTCGCTGATCGCTGGGAAGGGGCCGCGCGACCGGGTCATTTCACCGGCGTGCTCACGATCGTGGCCAAGCTGTTCAACATCGTGCAGCCGCACGTTGCCGTATTCGGGCAGAAGGACATCCAGCAGGCGACGCTGATCCGGGCCATGACGCGCGATCTCGACTTTCCCGTGCGGATCATCGTTGCGCGGACCGTCCGGGAAGCGGATGGTCTCGCCCTCTCGAGTCGCAACGCATACCTCACGCACGATGAGCGTCGCCGCGCGCTGGTGCTCTCGCGCACGCTGACGCACATTGCGCGCGCCTTTGACGGGGGCGAATACGACGCGGTGGAGCTCGAGCAGCTCGGCTGGGAGACGCTCGCCACCGAGCCGGAGGTGCACGTCGATTATCTCGCGATCGTGGACCCGCAACGGCTCGAGCCCGTGGCGGTGGCGGAGCAGGGGACGATCGTGGCCGTCGCGGCCCGCGTGGGCGCCACGCGCCTCATCGACAACGTCATCCTGGGCGAGACGTGACCTGGAGCGCGGTCGTCGCCGCGCTGGACGACGGCGACACCTTCCGCTCCCGGGTGAGTGTGTATCTGCACCCCCTGGCGGGCCGGCCCATCGTGTGGCACGTGGCGATGGCACTCGCGAACGTCGCACCCCCGCCGCGGGAAATCCGATTGCTGCATCGCGCGTCGTCGGTGCTGGCGCTCCCGGAGGGGCTGGACGTTCCGCTGCATGCGGATGCGGTGACCGACGGATCGGAGCTCGTCGCGCTGCGCGCGGCGGTTACCGCACCGGGGCTGCGGGTGCTCGTGGACGGCGCGTCGCCGCTCGTCGCCTCCCCGACCTTCGCGCGCCTGCTGCGCGCGGGGGAAGGTGGCATCGCTGCGCTCCCGAATCCGCACGCGGAAGGATCGTATCTGGCGGTTGGCGGCGAGGGCCCCGCGCTTGCGTCGGCCGATGATCCGCGGCTCCCGGTGGGCGCCTTGCGCATCACGCCCACGTCGGCCGACGAGCTCATTCGCGTGGTGGATCGCCACACTCTGTCGGACGCATCCGTGGCCATGCGGAATCGCCTCGTCAGGCGACACGAAGCGGGAGGCGTCACGTTCGTCCTCCCGGACACTGCATGGATTGATGCGGATGTCCGCATCGGCGCCGACACCGTCATCTATCCGGGCGCGGTACTCGAAGGTCACACGGAGATCGGAACGGAGTGTGTCATTGGTCCATACAGCCGCCTGGTGGACGCCACGATCGGGCGCGGCGTGGAGCTCAAGGGGTGGAACTACGTTGCCCGGACCAGCATCCGGAACCACGCCGTGCTTGAACCATATGTGCGTCGTGGATTCGACTGAGCTGGCTCTGCCGGACTGGGCACGGGTGAGCGAGCGCCGGCGCGCGCACATCGCGCGTGTGACGACGCTGCTCCTGGACTGGTGCAGTGCGCTGGACATTTCCCCTGGAGAACGGGCGGAATGGCGCGACGCCGGGTTGCTGCACGATGCGCTGCGGGACGCCAGCGAATCCGAACTGCGCGCGTTGGCCTCCGATTCAGTCCGCCCCGCGGAGCTGCTCCACGGACCGGCTGCGGCACAGCGCCTCGTACTCCTGGGGGAGACGCGCTACGATCTGCTCGAAGCGATCCGCTGGCATACGGTGGGGTGTGCCACCTGGGCACGCACGGGGCGGGCGTTGTACATGGCCGATTATCTGGAGCCGGGCCGCCCGTTCGCGCGCGCGGATCGCGCGTTCCTGGCCACGCACGTCCCCCGGGATTTTGATGGAGCCTTTCGCCAGGTGGTGCGGCATCGCGTGGAATGGTGCCTGCGCGAGGGATTCGAGCTGTATCCCTCGACTGTTGCGCTCTGGAACAGCGTGCGGTGAAACGGTGGCATCTGGCACTGCTGGCCGTCCTGGTGCTCGTTGGTGGTGCCGCGACAGCATTGCACCTTGCCGGTCGTGGCGCCACGCACACCGGAGCGGTGCAGCCCGTGCGCGGCCGGGCTGATGCCCGCGCGCCAAGCGACGTCCGCATTCGCGTGGAAGTGCTCAATGCCACGCGCACGCAGGGGCTGGCACGGCGTGCGACCTTTTACCTGCGCGATCGCGGATTCGACGTCGTGGAATCCGGCAACGCGCGAGAGCTCCGCGACAGCACGCTCATCATTGACCGCACGAAGCATCCAGCGTGGGCAACGCTCGTCGCGAACGCCATGGACGGGGCGCCTGTCGTGTCCCGTCCCGACAGCTCACGCTATCTCGACGTGAGTGTCCTCATTGGCCGCGACTGGCGTCCGCCTCCCGAGCCGTTCTACCCGTAGCTGGCCGCATGCCGCGGCAATGTCGGAGCCACGGCTCTTGCGAATGGCGACTTCGACGCCACGCCGGCGCACCTCGCGCGCGAAGTGCGCGATGCGCTCCGGTGACGTCGCCCGGAATTCCTGTGTTCCGCCGGCATGCAGGGGAATGAGGTTCACGAACGCGCCGCATTGACGCGCCAGCGATGCCAGTTGCGCCGCATGCTCCGCGGCATCGTTCACGCCGCCCAGCATGACGTACTCGAACGTGACGCGGCGGCTGAACGCGCTGGCGGCCGCGACCAGGTCCGCCAGCGGATACTTCACGTTGATCGGCATGAGCGTGCGCCGGAGCGCGTCGTCCGGGGCATGCACCGATAGCGCGAGGCGGAACTGTTCCGGCCGTCGCGCCAGCGCGGCGATGCCTGGGAGAACGCCAACAGTCGAGACCGTGATGTGTCGTGCGCCGATGCCGAGTCCGGCCGGCTGGTTCAGGATCGTGAGCACAGGGTCCACGGCACGCCAGTTCATGAGCGGCTCCCCCATGCCCATGAACACGACGTTCGTCACGCTGACGGGCGACTCGATGAGGCGCATCTCCCGAACCTGCGCTGCAATCTCCCAGACATCGAGGTTGCGCTGGAAGCCCATGCGCCCAGTGGCGCAGAAGGCGCATTGCAGCGCGCACCCGGCCTGGGAGGAAATGCACAAGGTCGTGCGGTTCTCCTCGGGAATCGCAACGGCTTCGATGCCCTGTCCATCGGGCAGACGGAAGAGGAACTTCTGCGTGCCATCGCGCGACCGCTGCCGCGCCAGCACCTCCAGTCGAGGCATGCTGAAGTGCTCCGCCAGTTGCTGGCGAAAGGTCGCAGGCAGGGTTGTGATGTGCGCGAAATCCCCCACCGGATGTCGCCAGAGATGCTGCACGACCTGGGTGCCCCGGTACGCAGGCTCGCCGTGCGCCAGCGCGAAGTCGCGCAGTACATGCTCGGCGTCCGCCGGCAGCAGATTGAGCAGATTGACAGGTGCGTTCACGAGGCGAAATCTATGTCGCGCCGGTGCGCCATGTGGCCCGCGAGCAGGTTGGATGTTAAATTCAAGGCTTGCATGAAGATGGATTCCCTCGAGGGACGCAGTATGCGGCCGGATCCGCTTCCCGGCGCCACGCGCGGACATTAATGTCTGTCTATTCTGCCACATTACACGGGGCCGCTGTGCTTCTGTCTGAGCTGCTGTCGGCGGAGCGAGTGAAAGTACCGCTCGACAGCCGCACGAAAAGCGAGGTACTGGAAGAGCTTGTCCGCCTGGTTGCGCCGGATCGCCAGGACATGGACATGAGCGCAGTGCTGGCCTCAGTGCGCGAACGCGAGACGGTGCTGAGTACAGGGATCGGCGGCGGCGTCGCCATCCCGCACGGTAAGACCCCCAATGTGGATCAACTGGTGCTCGCGGCAGGCGTCTCACGCACGCCGATCGACTTTGACGCGCTGGACGGCAAGCCCGTCCAACTGTTCTTCCTGCTCGTGGGTCCCGAGAGTGCTGCCGGCGCGCACGTCAAGGCGCTGAGCCGCATTTCCCGGCTCCTGCGCCGTGAGTCCCTGCGTGCCGGCCTTTTGGCGGCCGAGTCCGCCGAAGAGTTCCTGCGCGTCGTCCGGGCGTCGGAGGCGGCGTGAACGTCCGACGATGGTTGCCGCCCGCGGTCTGGGCGGCGTTCATACTCATCCTCACCTCCATTCCGGGTCGCGATCTGCCGGGCATTGGCATTCCACACCTGGACAAGGCCATTCATCTGTGCCTCTACGCGATCTTCGCGTGGCTCCTCACGCGCGCGGTCGCCGCGCGCGCGCCGTATGCGGGACGTATTCTGGTTGTCCTCGCCGCCATTGTGTGCTTCGGCGCGGCGGATGAATGGCACCAACAATTCATACCAGGTCGTTCGATGGACGTGTATGACTGGATCGCTGACAGTACGGGCGCGCTCGCCGGCGCGGCGACCTTTCTGCTGCGCCGCGAGAGGCGCGCCATATGACGTATCCTGATCACGCGGCAACCACACTGCGGACGCATCGCTGCGGAGCGCTGCGGTCCACGGACGTCGGCGCCCATGTGCGCGTCGGCGGCTGGGTGCACGGCAAGCGCGATCTGGGCGGACACGTCTTTCTCGACCTTCGTGACCGGGACGGCATCGTCCAGGCCTCGTTCGACCCCGCCGTCGTGGGAGGCGACACGCTCGAGCTCGCGGCCGCGGTGGGTCGCGAGAGCGTCGTGCTTGTCGAAGGAGAGGTGGTAGCCCGTCCGCCCGACGGACGGAACGCGGACCTTGCCACAGGCGACGTGGAGATCAAGGCCAGGGCCCTGCGCGTCCTGGGGCCGGCGGCCACGCCCGCCATACCCGTCGCGCGTGCGCGCGGCGAACCGCTTCCCGCGGAGGAGCAGCGCCTGCGCCATCGGTATCTCGATCTGCGTCGCCCTGAGCTGCTGGGCAATTTCATCCTGCGGCACCAGCTCATGCAGACGACGCGGCGCGTGCTGTCCGAGCGGGGCTTCCTCGAGGTCGAGACACCGATCCTCACCAAGCCCACGCCGGAGGGCGCGCGCGATTACCTCGTCCCGAGCCGCGTGCAGCCCGGCGAATTCTATGCGCTGCCGCAATCGCCCCAGCTCTACAAGCAGTTGCTGATGGTGGCCGGCTTCGACCGCTACTTCCAGATCGCGCGCTGCTTTCGCGACGAGGATCTGCGCGCCGACCGGCAGCCCGAGTTCACGCAGATTGACATCGAGGCGTCGTTCGTCGCGCCCGACGACATCTATGCGCTCACGGAGGATCTCCTCCTGGCACTCTGGCGCGAGGCTGGCGTGGAGATCCGCACGCCGTTCCCTCGAATGAGTCACGCCGACGCCGTGGAGCGTTACGGATCGGATCGGCCCGACCTCCGCTACGGCCTCGAGCTGTTCGATGCCAGCGACGTCTTCCGGGGGAGCGAGTTTGTGGTGACTCGCGCGGCGCTCGACGCGGGCGGCCGCGTGCGCGGCATTCGTGTGCGCGGCGGTGGAGCCCTCTCCCGCAAGCAGGTAGATGCACTCGAAGCGCTGGCCAAGGGCGCCGGCGCCAGCGGCCTGCTGCGCGTCAAGCGGGATGCCGGCGCGCTCACGGGGCCGGCGGCCAAGTACCTGTCGCCCGACGCCGCGCATGCGCTCGACCTCGCGGATGGCGACCTCGCGCTGTTGGTCGCCGGACCCGATCACATCAGCAGCCCCGCACTCGATCGCGTGCGGCAGGAAGTGGCGCGCGTACTCGACCTGGTGCCGGCGGAGTCCCGCTGCTTTCTCTGGGTGACGGACTTCCCCTTGTTCGAGCGTGACCCCGTGACCGGAACGCTCGGCGCTGTGCATCACCCGTTCACCGCCCCGCGTCCCGATGACGAGGCCCTGCTGGGGCAGCATCCCGAACGCGTGCACGCGCTGGCGTATGATGTCGTGCTGAACGGCACCGAGCTGGGCGGCGGCAGCATTCGCATTGCGGACCCGCGTTTGCAGCAGCGCGTGTTCGAACTGCTGGGCATTGACGAGGCCATGGCCACGAAGCGCTTCGGCTTCCTGCTCGAAGGTCTGCGCGCCGGTGCGCCACCGCACGGCGGTATCGCTCTGGGGTTCGATCGGATCGCAATGACGCTCGCTGGTGCGCCCTCGCTGCGCGATGTCATTGCATTCCCCAAGACCACGCAGGCGCGCGCCTTGTTCGAGGGCGCGCCGAGTCCGGTGCCCGAGCAGGATCTGCGTGAGCTGCACGTTCGACTCGCCGAGCCGGTCGCGGAGGCCTCGTCGCGTGAGTGACGAAGCGGTCACTAGCCGGCTGAATGCGGAAGGCGCCGACCAACTCACGCTGGCCGGCGTCAACGACGCCAACCTGCTGGAGCTGTCGCGGCTGACCGGCGTGAAGGTGTCACTTCGCGGCGATTCACTCTCGCTCTCCGGCCCGGGCGCGCTCGTCGAACGGGCGCAGCCGCTCGCGCAACGCATGCTCGACGCCGCGCGCCAGCTCCTGCCGCTCACGCCCGATGATGTGATGCGCATGAGTCTGGAGATCGCGGCCAATGGCAACGGTCCGGCGGCCGCGACGGACGAACAGCGCATCGTCCTGGCGGGTGTGCGCCGGATCATTCAGCCCAAGACGCCGGGGCAGGGTGAGTACCTGCGCCGCATCGCGGAGAATGACATCGTGATCGGCATCGGGCCGGCTGGTACGGGAAAGACGTACCTCGCCGTGGCCATGGCGGTTGATGCACTCGCCCGCAAGAGGGTACGCCGCATCATTCTCGCGCGCCCCGCCGTCGAAGCCGGCGAGAGCCTGGGCTTTCTGCCGGGCGATCTGCAGGCCAAGGTGGATCCATATCTGCGGCCGCTGTACGATGCGCTCGATGACATGATGCCGCCCGAGCGCGTGCAGAAGGCGCTGGAAACCCGCACCATCGAGATCGCGCCGCTGGCCTACATGCGCGGACGCACGCTGGCCGATGCGTTCGTGATCCTGGACGAGTCGCAGAACGCCACGAGTGCGCAGATGAAGATGTTTCTGACGCGCCTGGGCGTGAACTCCAGAGCGGTCATCACCGGGGACACCACGCAGATCGATCTGCCCACGCGCGAGCAATCGGGGCTCATCGAGATCGAACGGATTCTCAGCGGCATTGATGGCATCGCCATCCAGTATCTGACCGACGCGGACGTTGTGCGGCACCGGCTGGTACGGGACATCATCAAGGCCTACGCGCGCGACTCGGGAGCGGAGTAGCCATGGTCCCACGACCGCAACTGAAGCTGCCTGACATCCTGCCGGCGCGCGACGGGCATGGCGGACGATTCGTCTATCACGGTATTCGCATCGGCCTGCTGGTGGTCCTCGCCGTGCTCACCTATCTGCTCTTCCCGAGCGCGCCGGCCGTGGACTCGCCGATCTTCGAGGTGGGCTCGGTCGCCACGGACAACGTGATCGCGCCCTTCGCCTTCACGGTGAAGAAGACGGATGCGGAACTGTTGCGCGAGCGTGATGAGCTGTCACATTCCGTGAAGCCACTGTTCAATTTCCGGCAGGCCGCACTGGATTCGGCGGAGCAGGGGCTGCGCACGTTCATGGATTCGCTGGCGGCGACCGCCAAAGAGCCCGGCCATGGCCGCCCGGGCATGCCTGCCCAGCGCACCGCCGTCGAGCGATCCGCCCTGTCACTCGGCGTCGCGCTCACACCGCCGGAAGCGGACTATCTCTCGTATACCGCACGCCGGCGCGGCATGGAGGACGCACTCCGTCGTGCCATGGCGCGCTGGCTGGCGGCCGGCGTCGCCGCGAGCGCCGAGATCGGAGATCTGAACAGCGAGGTCATCGTTCGACACGGTCCTGACGAGCACGCGATCCTGGCCGACAGCCTGCCCACCTTCGGCACGTATCTGGGCCGCGCGCGTGCGCTCCAGCCCGATCCGAATTCCTCGGTCGCCAACGGGCTGTATGTCAAGTTGCTCAGCGCCTTCTTCCATCCCACGGTCCGCCTGGATCGCGTGGCGACGGAGTCGCGACGCCAGGAGCTCCGCAATTCGGTGGACGTGAACCAGTACACCGTGCGGGCGGGCGAGAAGATTGTCGGCGCGCACGAGGTGGTCGGCAAGGCCGAGTTCGACAAGATGCGCGCGCTGCACGACGCCATGCAGAGCCGCGCGTCCGGCCAGCGTGCCGTGGGCCGCATTGCGGGCAGCGTCGCCTACAATGCGCTCGTGCTCGCCATCTTCGGCATTGCCATCGTACTCTTCAGGCCGCAGCTCTATCGCTCCTTCCGGTCGCTCACGCTCTTCGGAGCCGTGTTCCTTATCGTGCTGGTCGCGGCGGCTCTGGCGGCGCGCTGGCAACCGGTACATCCGGAGCTCGTGCCCGTGGCGCTGGCCGCCATCATCCTGAGCGTGCTGTTCGATTCGCGCATCAGCATGATCGGCGCGATGATCCTGGCCGTGCTGGTTGGCGGCCAGAGCCTCTACCGGGGGACCAACGCGCTCTTCATCAATCTCGTCGGCGGAGCTGCGGCCGCACTCAGCGTGCGCGTCATCCTGCAACGCGAGCAGTCCTATCAATACGTCATCACGATCGGCGTCGCCTATTTGTGCGCGGCCCTCGCGATCGGGCTGACCCTGGGCTGGACGGCATCGGCCATTGCGTCCAGCGCCGGACTGGGAATCGCGAACGCGGTGGTGTCCGTGGTCTTTGCGATGTTCCTGGTCCCGCTGGCCGAGCGCTTCACCGGCATTACGACGCCGCTCACCCTGATCGAATATTCGGATCTCAATCGTCCGCTCCTGCGGCGTCTGAGTCTCGAAGCGCCTGGGACGTACGCGCACACCATCGCGATGGCCAATCTCGTGGAAGCCGCGTGCAATGCGATCGGCGCCAACGGCCTGCTCGCGCGAGTGGGGACGTACTATCACGACATCGGGAAGCTCAAGAAGCCCCAGTTCTTCGTGGAGAATCAGGCCGGCGGCAGGAACCCGCACGACAAGCTCAAGCCCTCCACGAGCGCGTCCATCATCCGGAATCATGTGCGCGAGGGAGTCGAGCTGGCCGCCGAGCATCACATTCCGGCGGCGATCGCGGCGTTCATCCCCGAGCATCACGGGACCGCCTCCATCGCGTACTTCCTGGAGAAGGCGCGGGAGCGCGACGGCGGCGCGTCGCCCAACACGGCGGAGTTCGTCTACCCGGGACCGGTGCCGCAGTCCGCCGAGACTGCCATCTGCATGCTCGCCGATGGGGTCGAAGCATCGGTGCGTGTGCTCCAGGAGCCAACCGCGCCGCGAATTCGCGAGGTGATCGAGCGCATCGTGCGACTGCGCATGGAACAGGGGCAGCTCCGTGACGCACCGCTCACGCTGCGCCAGATCGAGGTCGTGAAGGAACAATTCGCGCGCGTGCTCACGGGGATGTATCACAGCCGCATTGACTATCCCGTGGCGAGCGGGGGCATCACGTCGGAGACGGCGTCCGGATGACGCTCGTGGTGGACGTGCAGACGACGGGCATGCGCATTCCGCTGTCGCGGGCCAGGGTGGCGGACATTGCGTCAGCCGTGCTGGTGGCGGAACGGGTGCGGCGGGCATTCGTCTCCATCACGTTCGTGAGCGCGCGTGCCATCGCCGCGCTCAATTTCCGGCATCTGCGCCGTCACGGTGCTACCGACGTCATTGCCTTCGCATTCGAGCGTGCGACGGGGGCGGGGCGCGTGCCGGTCATGGGAGACATCTACATCGCCCCGGCCATCGCCCGCCGCCATGCCCGGGAGTGGGGGCGGCCGGTGCGCGAGGAAATCGCGCGTCTCGTGGTGCACGGCACGTTGCACGTGCTGGGGTACGATCACCCGGATGGCGAGAGCCGGAGTGCGTCCCCCATGTGGCGCCGCCAGGAGATCCTCCTCGGGCGCGCGCTGAGGATATCGTCGTGACCGCGGTCGCACTCATCATTGCTCTGGTCGCGCTGGCGCTGGGCGCGCTCTGTTCCGCGACGGACGCCGCCATTGTGACCGAGATGGAGGAATCTGGCGGGCCGGACACGGAGGGTGTGACGGGTGGCCGGCGCAACCAGACGCACCGGGCTCTCGCCATCACGCGGTTGCTCATGAACCTGACGGCGGGGCTGGCCGGAGCGGTGGGGCTGAGACTCGCCACGCGGCCGAGGCACGTGGAGCTGGGTCTCGCCGTGCTCATCGCGCTCGTGGTGCTCATCTTCTCCGAGCTCGCACCGCGTGCGGCAGGCGCGGCGCTCGGTCCTCGCGCACGGCGCGCGCTGTATGCGCCCGTCGTGGTTCTGCAGGCCCTCGTGCGGCCGCTCACGAGCACCGGCGCTGCGCTGGATCGGCTGCTCCGGCGTGTGCTGCCGCCGATGCGGCCGCGTGATGTGGATCGCGATATCACCGCCGACCAGTTTCGCCGGGTCGTACAGGCCGGCGCCGATGTGCGTGCTGACCAGCGCGCCATCCTGCACCGCGTCTTCTCCCTGGCCGATACCGAAGTGCATGAGGTGATGGTGCCGCGCGTGGATATCGTCGGAATCGAGAGCGGGACACCGTGGTCGGAAGCGCTGGATCGGGTCCGCATCTCCGAGCACTCCCGCCTGCCGGTCTTCACCGAGACACTGGACCACATCACCGGCATCCTCTTCGCGAAGGACCTGCTGCCACTCGTGATCGGAGGGTCCGAACCGCCCGACGGCTGGGAGTCGCTGGTCCGCCCCGCGACGTTCATTCCGGAGAGCAAGGCCATCGATGCCCAGTTGCGCGATTTCAAGTCCGCGAGCGCGCACATCGCCATTGTCGTCGATGAGTTCGGCGGCACCGCCGGGTTGATCAGCATCGAGGACATTCTCGAGGAGATCGTCGGGGACATTCGGGATGAGCACGACACGGAGGAAGCGGCGATCCGATCGGAGGATGGGTGCCGGTTCTGGGTATCCGGACGCGTGACGCTTGACGATCTGTCCGATGCGCTCGGACATACATTCGAGCACGAAGATGTGAGCACGGTGGGCGGACTGATCTTCGAGCTGCTCGGACATGTGCCGAAAGCCGGTGAGGAGCTCCACCTCGATGGCTTTCGCGTCGTGGTGGAACGGGTCGTCCGCCGCCGGGTGGATCGCGTGTACTTCGAGCGTCAGGGCACCGCGGCGGAGCGTGTGTCATGATCACCGCACTGTTCACGCTGGTTGCGCTGCTCCTGGTCGCATGGCTCACCGCCGCCGCGACCGCGGTGCGTTCCGTGAGCCGCATCTGGCTGCGCCATTGGGTGGAGCGTCAGCTCGCCGGGGCGGGAACGATCGAAGCGTACCTCGCGCGGCCCCATCGACTGGTGCTGTCCGCGGGCGCAGGGGTGGCCGTACTGGTCACGCTCGCCGGTAGCACGCTCGGCGCGCAGCCGCAGGTCGCCGGGTGGCAGCTCGCGCTCGAGGGCATCGCGCTCGCGATCGCCCTTCTGGTGCTCGGGCAGCTGGTGCCGAGGGCCATCGCACGGCGCTTTGCGCCGGCGCTGATTCCCGTTCTGCTGCCGCCGCTGCACGCCGCCGCCTGGATCCTGGCGCCGCTGATGCGTGCCACGCGTACAGTCGGGCGCGCCATCACCCCGCGGCACCGCACGCGTTCCGCATCACCCCGCGAAGGCATTGCCGATCTGCTCCGCGAGGGAGAGCTCGAAGGCATTGGTGAGCCGGACGAGATTGATATCATCACCGGCGTCGTGCAATTCGGCGAGAAGGTGCTCCGCGATGTCATGACGCCGCGCACGGAGGTCTTCGCGCTGGATGCAACGCTGGCGCCGGCTGACATGGCGCGACGCGTCGCCCAATCCGGTTACAGCCGCGTGCCCGTCTACCGGGAATCGCTGGATGAAATCATCGGCATCGTGCACGTGCTGGATGTGCTCACGACCGCGGGCGAGCGCTGGCCACGGCTGGGCGAGGTGTCGCATGCGCCTGCCACGAAGCGATGCAGCGAGATGCTGTTCGACATGCTGCGCGGCCAGCGCCACATGGTCGTCGTGCTGGACGAATTCGGTGGCACCGCAGGCGTCGCCACGCTCGAGGATGTCCTGGAGGAGCTGGTGGGTGAAATTCGCGATGAGCATGATGAGCCGGCGCCGCCGGAGCCGCCCGTCGCCCCGAATGCGCTCGTGCTCGACGCATCCACACCACTCGACACCGTGGGCCGCCAATTGAATGTCGACCTGGTGCCCGGGGAGCACGATGCGGCCCAATCCATTGGCGGACTGCTCGTCCGCGGACTCGGCCGGATTCCCGTGGTGGGCGAGCGCTTTCGCCTTGGCGACCTGCAGGTCACAGTGATAGACGCGGAGCCGGCGCGGGTGCGCCGACTGCTGGTGCAGCGCGGTGAGGACAGTCGCGTCCTCGAGCTCAAGTTCACGCGCTGACGTGCGCGCGTTCCAGGTCTTCTGGCGGCTGCTCCCTTTCCTGATCGCCTTTCTCCGCGACCGGCGCCGATGGATCCTGGTCGGGCGATCCCGCCGGCTTCCCGGGAGCGCGCATCAGCGACGCGCAGCGCGTCTCACCGCCACCGTGGCGGGTCTGGGACCCACCTTCATCAAGCTGGCGCAGGTCTTCGCGGCTCGAGCCGATCTGCTGCCCGAACCCTACCTTGGCGAGATCAGCAAGCTGACTGACAGCGTGCCGGCGCTTCCGGCGCGCGATATCGAGAGCGTCATCGAGCGCGAACTGGGCCAACCGACGAGAGCCGTATTCGAGCGCTTCGAAACAGAGCCGCTCGCTGCCGCGTCACTCGGACAGGTACACCGCGCGCAGTGGCATGGTCGGGACGTGGTGGTGAAAGTGCTTCGCCCCGGGGTCGAGGAACTGGTGGCCGTGGACCTTGGCGCCGCGTTTCGCATCCTGTTCTTCGCGAACGTGCTCTTCCCCAATCATCACACCCGCGCCATCACCACCATGGTGCGCGAGTTCTCCAAGCGCATCGAGGAGGAGATGGACTTCCGCCAGGAAGCGCGCAACGCGGATCTCATCCGGACGAATCTGGCGCGCGATGCGCGCATCGTCGTGCCGGACGTGCTCGCGGAGCTGACCACGCGCCGTGTGCTCGTGCTGCAGTACATGGAGGGCACCAAGGTCGACCGCCTGCATGAGCGCATCGCGTCGGGTGACATTGCGCTGCCCGTGCTGCTCCGGACCATCGTGGAGATCTATGCTCAGATGATGCTGATTGATGGCATCTTCCACGCCGATCCGCATCCGGGCAATCTCCTGGTCGCGCCGGACGGCCGTCTCGTGCTGCTCGATTTTGGCATGGTCGTGCGCGTGGAACATGCCACGCGCGTGCGCCTCATCCAGACCATTCTCGCAGCGGCGCGCCAGGACGTTGATGGCGTGATCGCCGGGTTCTACGACCTGGGCCTGCTCGATCCGGAAGTGGACCGCGGCACCGTGCGAGATGCGGCGCGCGCGCTCATGTCAGTGGCCTTCACGCCGGACGCCGGACCACGGCAGGTCCAGCGCATTGTCAATGAGGTCATGGCCACCTTCTATCAGTGGCCGGTGATGCTTCCCAGTGAATTCGTGTATCTGGGGCGCGCCGCGGCGCTCGCGGAGGGCATCGCCATGCGGTATGACCCGAACTTCAACAGCGTTCGCTTTGCTACGCCGATCGTCAAATCCATGGCAACCCGGCTGCTCGCGGCTGGCGCAGATGATCCCAGGGAAATGGTGCATGACGCGGTCGCCGAGCTTGCCGCCATGGCGCGTGAGCTTCGCGACGTGCTGCGGCGCGCCGAGCGCGATGAACTCCGGGTTCGCGCCCATCCACGCGACATTATTGAACTGCAGCAGTTCCTTGCCGGCCAGACGCGACGCATCATTCTTGCGGTCATCACCGCGGCCTTCACCATTGCCGGCGTCCTGATCTTTCTGTCCACGCGCAACTTCTATCTCCTCGCCGCCACGATCCTCGTCGGACTCGTGTTCTTCATGATCACCTTCATCGTGCCGTGGCATTTGCTGTCCAACCCCATGCGGGGCCACCAGCGGTGGCGCTGGTGAGCGCGCCCGTCGCGCGGAAGGAGACGGAGCACCTGTGGGCCGCGTTCGATGCGCGCCAGCCAGCGGCGCTCGCCCGGGCCGTGAGCATCGTGGAGAATCACCGCCCCGGTTTCGAGACCATTCTGGCACGACTGCACCCGCGGCTGGGCAGGGCGCGCCGCATCGGCATTACCGGACCGCCGGGAGCGGGGAAGAGTACACTCGTGATGCGACTGGCGACCCGCTACCGCGAGATGGGGCTCACCGTGGCGATCATCGCGGTCGACCCGACGTCGCCCTTCACGGGCGGCGCACTGCTGGGCGATCGCATCCGAATGGAATCCGTGGCACTCGACCCCGGCGTGTTCATTCGCTCCATGGCGACGCGGGGATCGCTCGGTGGCGTCGCGGGCGCCACGCGCGAAGTGTCGGACGTGGTGGACGCCTTCGGCTTCGATCGCATTCTCATCGAGACGGTTGGCGTCGGCCAGAGCGAGCTCGATATCGTGCGGCTGGCGGATACGACGGTCGTGGTGCTGGTACCCGAGTCCGGAGACTCCATTCAGACCATGAAGGCTGGTCTCATGGAGATCGCGGATCTGTTCATCGTGAACAAGTCGGATCGGCCCGGCGCTGACCGGCTGCGTCATGAGCTGGAGGTGATGCTGGGCCTGCGCCTCGGCGTCAGCTATCGGGATATTCCGGCGCATCACGGCGTGGACCTGCGTGCTCCGCGGAATCCCGCGCGTGCGGCGCGCCGCGCGGCAGCCGAGGATGCATCGCTCTGGACCCCGCCGGTGGTGTCCACCGTGGCCGAAGCCGGTACCGGCGTTGACGAGGTCATGGCCGCTCTCGATCGTCATTTTGATTACCTTGAAAAGAGCGGTGTCTTGCATCGGCGTCGCCGGGAACGGCTGCGCGAACAGGTCGTGGACATCGTGGAGCGGCATCTCCGCGAGCGGCTCTGGTGCGACCCGCAAGCCAACGCGTGGCTCAACGCGCAGCTTCCGGCGCTCGAAGGCGGGACGGTGACTCCCTTTGCCGTGGCGGACACGCTGCTGGCGCGCAGCGCGGCGCGGCTGGCGGCCCCTGCGGGACCAACTCACGAGGACCAGGCATGACAATAGCGCGGGATCCAGGCGTATCAGCAGCTGGGCAGCGCGCCGAGCTGGAGCGACTGCGTGCCGAGGTTGCGGCGTGGCGTGCACGGTACGCGACCGGCATCAAGCGGCCCGTCGCCTTTTCGAACTCCGAGCGCGATGTGGCGCCCCTGTATACCGCGCTCGACGTAAAGAACGCTGACGCGGCGGACGCAGTGCCCGGTTCCTATCCGTACACGCGCGGCATTCACGCGACCGGCTATCGCGGCCGCCTCTGGACGATGCGTCAGTTCGCCGGATTCGGCAGCGCAGCCGATACCAATGCCCGCTACAAGTATCTGCTCGAGCACGGGCAGACCGGCCTCTCGGTGGCATTCGACTTCCCGACGCTCATGGGGTACGACTCCGACCATGCACGCTCCGAAGGGGAGGTGGGCAAGTGCGGCGTCGCGATTTCCAGCGTCGCCGACATGCAGGTGCTCTTCCACGGAATTCCGCTTGACCAGGTGTCCGTGTCCATGACCATCAACGGACCGGCCCTCATTCTGTACTGCTTCCTGATTGCGGCGGCCGAGCGCGAAGGCGTACCGTCGGAGCAGCTTCGCGGGACGATCCAGAACGACATCCTCAAGGAGTACATGGCGCAGCATGCCTGGATCTACCCGATCGAGCCGGCGTTGCGTCTCATCGTGGATGGATTCGAGTGGTCCGCGCGGCATGCACCCCAGTGGAACACGATCTCCATCTCCGGCTACCACATTCGCGAGGCCGGCGCCACCGCCGTACAGGAGCTCGCCTTCACGCTCGCCGACGGGTTCACGTACGTGGAACGCGGCATCGCGCGCGGCCTGCCGGTGGACGAATTCGCGCCCCGGCTTTCGTTCTTCTGGGACATTCACAACGACTTCTTCGAGGAGATCGCGAAGCTGCGCGCCGCGCGCCGGATCTGGGCGCGTCACATGCGCGAGCGCTATGGCGCGCAGGACCCGCGGTCGTGGATGATGCGCTTTCATTCGCAGACCGCCGGTGTGACGCTTACGGCGCAGCAGCCCATGAACAACATCGTGCGTGTGGGCTACCAGGCGCTCGCGGCAGTACTGGGCGGGACGCAATCGCTGCACACCAACTCCATGGATGAGACGCTCGCGCTCCCCACCGAGGAAGCGGTGCAGGTCGCGCTGCGTACCCAGCAGATCCTGGCGTTCGAGACCGGCGTACCCAACGTGATGGATCCGCTGGGCGGTTCGTACTACGTGGAGTCCCTCACCGACCACATGGAGCAGGAAGCCGAACGGCTCTTCACGGACATCGCACAGGCGGGCGGCGTCGTGCGCGCACTCGAAACCGGCTGGCTGCAGCGCAGGATTTCCGAGTCGGCGGCACGCCAGCAGTGGGACATCGAACAGCACCGCAAGGTGATCGTGGGCGTGAACGACTTCATCACCGAGGAGCCGGAGCTGACGATCCCGCTGCTGAAGGTGGCTGAAGAGACGGAGCGCGAACAGTGCGAACGGCTCGCTGCCCTGCGGCGGTCGCGTGATGCGGCGCGCTGGAAGCAGAGTGTCGACGCTTTGCGTGCCGCGGCGCGCACCGAGACGAATCTCATCCCGTTCATTCTGGACGCCGCGCGCGCGGATGCGACGCTCTACGAGATCCGCGCCGCCATGGAGGAGACGTTCGGGGCGTATCGCGAGCCGGTGTTCTTTTGACGGGTCGCCGCAGCGTCCGGCGTCCGCCCGAATGGTGGGAATCGTACTTTGACGCGCATTACCTGCTGGAGTACGAACTGCTCTTCTCGCCCGAGCAGGACCGCGCGGAGGCATCGCGGCTGCTCGACATTCTGGGGTTGCCGCTGGGCTCGCGCGTCCTCGATGTCCCCTGCGGCCAGGGCCGCCATTCGCATCTCCTGGCTGAAGCGGGGCTGGATGTCACGGGGCTTGACTACTCCGCGTATCTCCTGGCGCGTGCCCGGGAGCGTGGCACGGGCCGGGCGCTGCGTTACGTGCGTGGCGACATGCGCGCACTCCCGCGCCGCTGGACTGCCCGGTTCGACGCCGTCCTGAATCTGTTCACCTCGTTCGGATTCTTTCTGAATCCGGGCGATGACGCGCGCGTGATCGCCGAGTTCGCTCGCGTGCTCAAGCCGGAGGGTGTGCTCATCTGGCATGGCGGCAGCCGCGACGGCATCATGGCGCAGTTCCTCGACCGTGACTGGTGGCCCGCGTCGGACGGCACGGTGGTAGCGCACGAGCGGTCGTTCGACGCGCTGTCGGGTGTGCTGACTATCGTTTCCACCTGGCATGGCGCGCGAACCCGCGGGACACGCGAGCATCGCATTCGGCTGTACACTGCCACGCGTCTGGCCGAGCTCTGCGCGGACGCGGGGCTCATTGTGGAACACGCAGTGGACGGATGGACCACCGAACCGCTCGCACGGACCACCACGGAAATGCTGCTCGTGGCCCGCAAGCAGATCGTGGCACGCGGCCGGTCGCGGGCATAGCTTTGATCTCGTCGCATGCGCTGTCATTCCGTGCAGAATTCCCCGATCCCCGGCAGATGCCCCGTCCCATACGAGTTCTGATTGCCAAGCCAGGCCTGGATGGCCATGACCGCGGCGCCAAGGTCGTTGCCGCGTCGCTTCGAGACGCGGGAATGGAAGTGATCTACACCGGTCTGCACCAGACTCCGGAAATGATCGCCAGCGCCGCCATCCAGGAGGATGTGGATGTCGTGGGCCTCTCGATCCTGAGCGGCGCGCACATGACGCTCTTTCCGCGGGTGCGCGAGCTGTTGAATCAGGCAGGGCGGGAGGACATGCTCGTCACGGGCGGTGGCATCATTCCCCGCGAGGATATCGAGGAACTCAAGCGCCAGGGAATCGGGGAGCTGTTCGGCCCCGGCACGCCCACCACCGATCTCATCGAGTATATCAAGGCGTGGTTCGCCGAGCGGCAGCAACAGGAAGCGTGACGTCGCGGCTGCGCGAGCTGGCCGAGGAGACGCGCGCGCTCGAGGATCGGCTGCGTCAGGGCGGCGGCGCCGCGCGCATCGAACGACAGCACCGCCAGGGGAAGCTGACGGCGCGCGAGCGCGTGGATCTGCTCTGCGATCCGGGGTCGCGCTTCGTCGAGGTCGGGCTGCTGGTCGCCTACGACGCCTACGACGGCCAGGCGCCGGCCGCGGGCGTCGTTACCGGCGTCGGGATGGTCCATGGACGCGAAGTCGTCGTCGTGGCCAATGACGCGACGGTCAAGGCCGGGTCATGGTGGCCCGAGACGATCCGCAAGATGCTCCGGGCCCAGGAGATCGCGATGCGGTGCCGCGTGCCGATCATCTATCTCGTGGACTCGGCCGGCGTGAACCTTCCCTACCAGGGCGGCGTGTTTCCGGGACAGTACGGCGCGGCGCGCATTTTCTATTACAACTCGATCATGCGCCGGTATCTGCACGTTCCGCAGATTTCGGCCGTGATGGGCCCGTGCATCGCGGGCGGTGCCTATCTGCCGGCGCTCTCCGACGTGATCCTGATGGTAGAAGGCACCTCGTTCATGGGACTCGGCGGACCGAACCTGGTGAAGGGTGCAACGGGCCAGATCGTGGACAGCGAAACGCTGGGTGGGGCGATGACACACACGCGAGTCTCCGGCGTGGCGCACTACACGGCGCCGGATGATGGTGCATGTCTGGAACACATCCGCGCGCTGGTGCAGCGCCTGCCGGCGCCCGACCACCGCGTGCCATCCGTGCGGAACCTCGCCGGAGCGTCTGCCGACGGGGACGCGCTGTACGAGCTCCTGCCGCATGACCATCGGCTGTCGTACGACATGCATCCGGTGCTGCGCGCCATCGTGGATGACGGCGTGCTCGACGAGTTCCAGGAGCATCTGGCGCGCGAGATGATCTGTGCGGACGCCCGCATTGACGGCATTCCCGTGGGCGTGATCGCCAACCAGCGCGGCCTCATCAAGGGGCGCGAAGGAGAAAAGCCCCGCTTCGGCGGCATCATTTACGCGGAGAGTGCCGAAAAGGTGGCGTATTACATTGATCGCTGCGACCGCCAGCGCCTGCCGCTGCTGTTCATCCAGGATGTGTCGGGCTTCATGGTGGGACCCGAGGCGGAACACGAAGGGATCATCCGCGCGGGTGCGCGCTTCGTGGAGGCGATGGCCACAGCGCGGGTGCCCAAGATCGTGCTCACGGTGAATCACGCGTCCGGCGCAGGGTACTATGCCATGGCGGGACAGGGATTCGATCCGGATTTCATCTTCAGCTGGCCAACAGGACGCATGGGCGTGATGGAAGGCGAAGCCGCGGTGCAGGCGGTGCACGGTCCGGCGCTGGAAGCGGCGCGCGTGGCCGGTGAATCGCCTTCGGCGGAGCTGGAGGAATCGGTGCGCGAGATGCGCGGCGACTACGAACATCAGCTCGATGCGCGCTTCGCGGGCGCGCGCGGTTATATCGATGCGATCGTGTATCCCGAGGAGACGCGCGGGGTGCTCGCCATGGCACTGCGCACGGCGCTCCAGAATCCGGGCCCGCATCTTGGCGCGTTCGTCCTGCCGCCGCACGTTGGAGAGCGCGAATGAGCCGGGTCGTCCGGGTCGCGAGCGGGCAGGGATTCTGGGGCGACTGGCTCGAGGCGCCGCGCCGTCAGGTGGAGGGCGGCCCCATTGATTACCTCATGCTCGATTACCTGGCGGAGGTCACGATGTCCATTCTGCAGAAGCAGAAGGATCGTGACCCGTCCCTGGGATACGCGCGTGATTTCGTGGGCGCCATGGAGTCGGTGCTACCCGCGGTGCGCGAGCGCGGCGTGCGCGTGATCGCGAACGCGGGTGGCGTGAATCCCACGGCGTGCGCCGCAGCCATCCGCCGGATCCTGCACGGCGGTGCTGCGGCTCCAGCGCTCCGGATCGGCGTCGTGACGGGCGATGATCTGCTCCCCCGACTGGATGAGCTGCTCGCCGCCGGACATGCGCTATCGCACATGGAGACGGGCGAGCCGCTGGCCTCCGTCCGCGATCGCGTGCTCTCGGCCAACGCGTACCTTGGAGCCGGTCCGATCGTGCAGGCCCTCGCGCAGGGCGCCGCCGTCGTCATTACGGGACGGTCCACGGATACGGCGCTGACCATGGCGCCGCTACTCTTCGAATTCGGCTGGCGCCGCGACGACTGGGACCGGCTTGCGTCCGGTATCGTGGCCGGTCACATCATCGAATGCGGAGCGCAATCGTCGGGCGGCAACTGCCTGTACGACTGGCGTGGGGTGCCCGATCTGGCCAGCATCGGCTATCCCATAGTGGAGGGGCATGCGGACGGCTCGTTCGTCGTCTACAAGCATCCGAACACCGGAGGACGCATTGACGTGCACGGTGTGACGGAGCAGCTCGTGTACGAAATGGGCGACCCGCACGAATACATCACGCCCGACGTGATCGCCGACTTCACTTCGATTCACCTGGAACAGGAGGGAAAGGATCGGGTGCGCGTGTACGGCGTGACGGGTCGCGCACCCACCGACCGGCTGAAGGTGTCCATTGCGTATCGTGCGGGCTTCAAGGCGATCGGCACACTCGTGTACGCCTGGCCGGATGCACTCGACAAGGCACGGTGCGCCGACCTCGTGCTGCGGGCGCGACTGGCCAATCTCGGTCTCCGCTTCGACGAGATCCGCACCGAATTCGTCGGTGTGTCCGCCACGCATGGACCATTGGCGGGCGAGAGGGCCGATCCGCCCGAGGTGCAGCTTCGCGTTGGCGTGCGTGGCTCCGATCGCGCCGCCGTGGAACGGTTCTCCCGCGAGCTCGCGCCCCTCGTGCTGAACGGCCCGCCCAGTGTCACCGGATTCGCGGGCGGGAGACCGAAAGTCGAGGAGGTCGTAGCCTACTGGCCGGCGCTCATCGACAAGCGCGTCGTCACGCCCGCCGTACACGTGGAGGACGCATGAAGGTGCGCCTCGTGGATCTGGCGCACGCGCGGTCGGGCGACAAGGGCGACACGGCGAACGTGGGCGTCATTGCGCTGCGCCCGGAGTGGTATCCGCTGCTCGAGCGCGAGTTGACCACTGATCGCGTCGCTCGCCATTTCGCCGGCGTGATCACCGGTGGCGTCGAGCGCTTCGAGCTGCCCAACCTCACCGCGCTCAATTTCCTGCTGCACGGCGCGCTGGGCGGGGGCGGCACGCTGTCCCTCAAGACGGACGCGCAGGGCAAGGTGTTCTCGACAGCGTTGTTGCGCCTGGAACTGGACGTCGCCCGTGACGAGGCGCGGCAGCTTGGCCTGCCGGGCGGCACATCGTGAAGCGGATTCGCGTCGAGATCTCTCATGGCATCGGCCGGATCACCCTCGCGCGCCCCGAGAAGAAGAACGCGCTCGATCAGCTTGCCGCCGAAGAGCTCACGCAAGCGCTCGAGCAGCACGATGCGGATCCATCGGTGCGCGTGGTGCTGCTCGACGCCGACGGCGAGGACTTCTGTGCCGGGGCGGATCTCGCGGCACTCGAAGAGATGCTGGCCGCCGGCGCCGACGCACACCGGCGCGACGCCGACGCGCTGGGGCGAGTCTTCACGACCATGCGGGAGATGTCCAGGCCCGTTGTCGGAGCCGTCCGGGGTCGAGCGCTGGCGGGCGGGGCCGGGCTCGCGACCGCCTGCGACATCGTCCTGGCCGAGGAGACCGCCCGATTCGGCTATCCCGAGGTGCGGCTTGGCTTCGTCCCCGCCATGGTCATGACGATGCTGCGGCGCGGGGCCGGCGAACGTCGGGCCTTCGAGCTCGTCGCCACCGGACGACAGATCGACGCCCGGGAAGCGCTCGACATCGGCCTCGTGAGCCGGGTGCTGCCGGCGGCGGAATTCCCCCGACAGGTCAACGACATCGTGGCGCGTATCGCGCAGTCGCCGCCGGGTGCACTCGCCGCCATCAAACGGCTCTACTATGCGCTTGATGGACGCAGCTTCCGCGACAGCATGGCCCTCGGGGCCGCGACCAACGTCGAGGCGCGCGCCACCGAGGAGTTCCGCGACGGGGTGCGGCGGTTCCTCGCGCGCAGTGGAGGATTGCCATGAAGCCGCTCGATCTGCTCAAGGTGGTGCTCGTGCTCGTAGCGCTCGCGATCTGGGCGTACGGCGTTCGCACGAACCAGAACGGCACCATGCTGGTCGGCGTCGCGTTTGTCGTCGTCGCCTTCCTGCTTCGCTGGATCCCGAAGCTGTTCGGTCGGCACAAATAGTCGCGGGTTGCACCGCACACCGCTCTTCCCGGTGTGCACGCTGCGGTAATGCCGCACCGGGCGCGGCTGCACAAGGTACGTGATTCACCCTAGATTCACGGGATGTCTCCCGCCGCCGTTCCGCAGTTGCTCGCCCCCGCCGGCTCGCTCGATGCCGCGCGGGCCGCTCTCGCCAATGGCGCCGACGCCGTGTACCTGGGCGCCGAGCGATTCAATGCCCGGGATGACGGTGCCCAGCTCACGCTCGACGAGCTGGC